>QWCZ01000513.1_pt1 | contig 18772 bp, 7 predicted proteins | sample 1972651 | NCBI WGS metagenome assembly QWCZ01 (sample SAMN09866695, study PRJNA288562) | Human oral metagenome isolate pre1_saliva, whole genome shotgun sequencing... | isolation source: mouth | host: Homo sapiens | place: USA: California
TTATTATTTGGCTTCGGTACCGGCTTTGTGCTTATGCCCATCTTATTAAGAAGTGCATTGAGTTCCTCCAATACCTTGGCAAGCTCAGGTGAAAGTGCCATATTCGGCGCTGTTCTTGCCAATAGTGCCTTAGCTTCTGCAACCTTTGCCTGTGCTGCAGCTACATCTGCCGCATTGTACTTGTTTGCATCCAGTGCATCTGCCTTTGCAATACTGTCATTAAGTCCGTTTACAACTGAATTTCTGTAGTCCTGATCGTTGGTATAGTACAGATATACTGTCATATCTGCGTTTACTATATCGTTCTCATCTACATTTCTGGTTCCGTTTGCACTCTTTCTCAGTCCTACATATGTCCAAGTCAAACCTGTATTCCTGTCTTCTACCTTTGCACCTACTGCCGGAATGTCACTTCTATACTGTGATGAAGCACTTCTAAGCGCACTACCCGGTGCTACCTGTGCTGTTGTCACTGTATTTCCTGTGATTGTATCCACAAATGTAACTGTATTGTCTGATGTTGTATATCCGAATACATATCTTTCTCCGTTAAGGAAGTTGTATCTGAACAATCCGTCAAAACTTGTTACAGGAGTCCACTGACTGTCTGCATCTGTAAGTCTGTCCGCATTACTGCTTGTAGCAATATGATGAAGCATATATGTGCGTCCACTGTCCTCCAGTGCACCCATATTCACATATGAGTCAAGCGGCAAACTTGGATCTACATAATCCTGCCATGATCCGCTTACCATCTGCTGTACCTTGGCAACTATACTCCATACACCCTTGAATCTTTCTCCTGACAATGTGTCCTGAATAGCTGCGGCATCTGAATTACTTACTTTCTTTCTGTCGATAACTACTCTGAAATCTCCCGGTATGTTAAGTAGCGGATTTGCCGCTCCTACATTTCCGGCCTGTCCTACAGCTCCATCAGATCTAAGTGCATCGTTTCCTGATATAGGATGCCAGTTACTTGAATCATTGTCGTAAAGTGCCTTTACAACTATTCTTCCCTTCGGCATTGTGAATCTTATTGTTGTACTTCCGTCATTTGCCAAGTTTATAGGCTGACCCAATATAAACTCCCAATTGCTTGTGAATATGTTTGCACCACTTACAGGGTTTGCACTCAACTCTACAACTGTTCCTTCCGGAACGTCATTTAAATCAAGTCCTGCCGGTGATACCACGTTGATATCTGATGCATTTACTAAAGTAATTACATTCTTGATGTTTGCTGCAACCACATTCATCCTATTGTGATCTGCAGGTGCAGATGTTGTATCTGTTACCGGTCTTGTCACCAATGAATAACTTCTACCCGGTGTTAATCCAGGTACTGTCAATGAGTTTCCTGTCGGTGTTGTCCAATTTGCTACAACATTTCCCTGATCATCCAATACAGCATACTGCTGACCCGGTGTTACAGGTGAAAGTACCATCTGTCTTCTATTAGGATCAGATGGATCTGCCACTATTTGTGGTGAAACTGCTATCGGTGTTGTCGCACTTGCAGGATCGCTCACTGCAGGTGACAATGTCGGAGATGTTACAGTTGAAATATTGCTTCCAACCGTTGCTGTTGCATCAGGTGCAACCTCTCTTATCTGATACTGTGTATCAGGCAAGATTCTCGGTCCTGAGATTACTCCGTTAAGTGCCTGTAAATTCATATTTGACAGTGATGCAACTATTGTTCCGTCAGGTGCTGTAACTACATATTTTACTGTAGGGTCACCATTAAAGTTTGATACTGTAAGCTGTGCAGCTCCACTTGACGGATCTATTGATGCAGCCACTGTCGGCTGACTTAATGACAACGGTGATGCCGATACCGCTCTTGCAGTAAACACACTTCCGTTTGGATATCCCGTAATATCGGTTGTTCCTGTAAGCTCTGTTCCGTTTGCATCATACCACTTGATTACATAACCTGTATCTGCACTTGCTGACGGTCTCACGCCTACAAATTCAGTAGCAATACCCGGATCATCAGGGTCTATATCCGACCATGCGATAACTCTAGGATTTCCTGCCGCATTAAAAGGATATACCGAACCTGTTATAGGTCCTGCCGGTGCTATATCACCGTTTCCTCCCACGAACTGGAATGTAAAGTCTAACCAACTTGAGTTGTGTTCAAACTTTGCCACCAATCCTGTTCCCGGATCTGCAAGGTGATATGGTGTTGATGACAGGTATGCTCCGTTAGCATCTGTAACCTGTGCTCCTGTTGCTACATCGTAGTATCCCTTAAATTCATATCCCGGACCTGCAACTGCATGTGGTAGTGCTGTTGTAAGAGGAATATCTACAGAGTTATCCGTATTTACAGGTACATTAATTGCATTTGTATTTGAGTTGTCATATAGATGATTTGTTCCTACTGCAAATGCAGGATCTTCCAAGTGTCCGTCTCCCTCTGTCTGGAACATTATCTGTGCCCAGAAACTTGGAAGTCTTGGATATGTAACTGTTACAACATATGAATCTGAACCCAGTGCCGCAGTTGCATCACCTGCCGTAAGGTTAGGTGTCAAACCGCCGGTTCCCGGATTACCTCCTGTAATACTATATGTCGGTGCACCATATCCGTCGGCTGCAAGGTTCAGATATGGGATAGTTACTGTTGAGTTGATTGCACCCAAAGTCTCTATCATTCCGTCAGAACCTACTGTTTTAGATGTTCTTGTTGCTACTAAAGCGGTTAAATCATCACCCTCTTGAGTAACATACTTAGCTTTTACATTTATTCTATAGTTAGGATTAGGTACATATACATACTTCAATGTTACACCTTGGTTAGGCATCTTTGCCGCCGCATTTACCGCTCCGGTTGCAAGATATGATGAACCTGACTCTGTTGTCTGATCAATAAGTCCTAATGTATTAGTTGCGCTGTCCGGCAAGATACCGCCGTTCATCGCCTTATTGATTGTAAGCAGAGTATGCTTGTATCCTGCTACTGTACCCTCGCTTGTAAAAGATGCAGACTGAAGCTTATATCTTGACTGAGTAGCACTACCCTGCGGTGTTATAAGGTCCGTCTTCGGTGATACACCTGTTATAGCTTCCTCAGCAGCAAACATATGATTAAACTCGGACTCTGTAGAAGCTACCGCTCCTGCTGCATCCAATATCTCATGTACTACTGTAAGTCTTGACTTTTGAGTAGGATCAATCTCATACTCCATTACTGTTTTAAGATCTCTATTTACCATATTTCCGGCAAATGTCTGACCTGCAGCTGTGTATACAAATCTATACTGAGCTGCCACATTCTCGGCTCCGTCTACCAATGTAGTAGGGTCTACATATTTTCCTGTTCCATATGTACCTGCTGTTGTAAGGTCGGCAGCCATAGAACCGCTTACAGGATTTGTAGCATTATTTGAAAATAATATTGCCTTTATCTTACCCTTATATCCATAGATATTCAAAGGTCTTGATGAAACCATCTGTAGAGTGTTCTTAGACTCTTTTGAGTTTACACTGTTATCTCCTGCAGGTGCATCCTTATCTATTACGGTTGTTGATACAGGATATGTACCGTCTGAAGTAAGCGGTGCATGTGCGGCCGCATTGCTTTCATGCAACTGTGTATATATATACTTTGCATTCGGATCCGTAACGAAAGCTGCGTGATAAGTAGTGTTTGCACTATATGGAATAGTACTTGGCAAATGGTTCATTCTTGTTTGTGACGGATTCACCTCAGGATCATCCGCATACCATCCCTTTAACAGATATCCGGGGAAGTTATAACCTGCCGGAATTGTAAGTGGCGGTGTTGAAGTTGTTGTAAGATTCACTCCACTCGCATTTAGCCATGTATTATCCCAAAACGGCATCTCAAAATATCCGGTACCACCTGTTGTAGCCGACTGATTGTTCGCAAACGTATCAGGTACCAGCGTAGCGCCTGTTGCAGTTGACATGTTGGCACCCTGATTGCCGGTAAGGCCAGGCAATGCCGTACCACCCAATGCATTATAGGTCTTTCCCATGTCAAAAGCGATAGCTCCTGTAGCCGCATATGCCGGCATTGCCGGTGCGAGTACGGCAAACGCCATACTCGCAGACAATGACACAGCAATTTTTGCTTTTATTGTCTTTCTTCTCATTTTTTCTCCTATGTCACTTAGTTCCAAGCACCGTTGGCATCTACACTGTAGCCGTCAGGAGTTGTCTCTCCGGCATACATAGAGCCGTATGGTCTTTGACTATTGTTCAAGTAGTTCCACTTGAATGAAGCAGCATCCCACTCATAGGTCTTTTCCGGTGTATTGGTGTTAAAGTAATACCACTTTCCGCCAATATTCTGCCAGCCTGTTACCATCTCACCGTTTTGATTCAGATAGTACCATCTGCCGTCCTGCTTATCCTTATGCCAACCTGTTGACAGGATACCTGTATTGTCATCCATATAATACCACTTACTTGTCTTAGACTCCTTTACCCAGCCTCTTACCATCTGACCGAGATCAGGACCTTCGTTGGTATTCATGTAGTACCAGTTGCCGTTCTTTGAGTCATATACCCAACCTGTTGCCATAGTTGACTGAGCATCAAAGTAATACCAACGTGATACTTTCTTTCCGGTATTGTCATTGAATGTTATCATTCCCCACATATCATTGATAGGTGTTCCTCCGTTAAGGATAAATGACCATCCTCCGGTTACTTTGTTCTTTTCCCAAGCGCCGTCTACTCCAAGTACGAAGCTACGAGTATTACTTCCCTCATTGATAGCTGTGTTCTGCTGTGACTTCTCACCCGGCATTAAAAGCTTACTTCCTCTACCGCTTGATGAGTTACCACCGCCGCTTGCACCGCCGGTTCTCTTAATTCTTGCAGCCTCTCTGTCTCCTGTTCCCTTAGAGTACTTATCTATAATAGCCCTAAGAGCATCTATTGCCTGCTGAAGTTCTGCATAGTTTGCCTGTCTGAGATATGTAGTACCGTCAGGGGATACAAGATCTCTTGCCTGTCTAAGTGTCTCAACAGCCTTTGCAATTGCTTCATTGATCTCAGCTACCTCAGTAAGCTTAAGATATGGATTACTTGTAAGATCTCTTGCTGAATCTATAGTCTTATCAAGGTCAACTCTTGCCTGTGCAACTTCCTTCTTATTATTTGAGTAATATGCATAGACAGTAGTCTTCTTTGTCAACTCACCGGTGGTATCAAATACTGAAAGCTTGTCTTCCTTCTTTGACCAGTTCTTATAGTCATACTGTACACCGTAGATATCTTCAAACGGCGTTACAAGTGCATTCGGAACATCGTTCTGTGCATATGCCGTTACTATTCCATAGTCACTTGCATAGTCACTATCTTCTACGTTGTCCTTCTTTCTAACCTTAAACTGCTTATAGAAGTTTCTACTTGTATCATTTAGATGTAAGTTATCAAGTACCGGCTTATTATCAATGAATGTAACCTTGAATGCTTTTGAGTAAACCATTACATAAGTATGTAACAGGTTTCCTGTGAACTTCACAAGTCCGGCATTGTTTGCCACATCCGTTGTGATTGTTGCCTCAACAGGTGTTCCTGTAGTTACATCAAACAGCTGATAATCAAGCTGATCCACATCAGCTGCAGGTAACTGTGATATCACATCTACTGTTGCATTTGATGCTGTTGCTGTAGAAATTCCGGCATCAACTCTTCTTCCGTCTACATATCTCTCAAGCTTAATATCAAGTGAGTATGCCGCCGTATATGCTCCCGGATGATTTATTCCCGAATAAGATACAGGTTTTACAAGATTTGACTCTCCTGCAGTTGTATCTCTCTTATCAAAGATTACCTTGTAATCAACTGTTGCTCCGTTGACTGTATTCAAAGCTCTGTCTGCCGGAGTTGTCAACAGATTTGCAAGAGCCGGTATCTGAGAAGGCTCAAGTCCGAACTCTCCAACTCCTGCCTTTCCTCTAAGGTCTTCCTCTACATTGGCATCATCTCCTGCCACCTTTGTAGGTTCATATACAGCCTTAAGGACAATATTTGAATTTGAAAGTGTGAATGTATAATCTGCCTGAGTTATCTTTCCGCTAACTCCTACAGCTCTACCTGCAAGTACCTTCCAATATAAGAAGTTCTTTCCGTTTGCATCAACCGGATCTGCATGAATAACCACGCTGTCTCCCGCCTTTGCTTCGGAATATGTATCGCTTCCTACACTGTCTGTACCTACTGTTACTATACTTCCCTGCTTGGTTTCTACCACATACTTTGTAGCTTCCGCCATATCTCCCGGGTTTGCAACTATCTGATTGCCGTCAGGCAGCTTGGTAAGCGGATTCGGAATTGCGGAATTGCCCTTCTTTCTTGCCACTACCGTATATGTTGCATTTGGATTCAAGTTATTGAAAGTAACTGTTGAAGGATTGCTTCCTACAGGAGTCATCCATCCGTTGTCACTTCCCGGATAGTTTACAATATTTCCGTTCTCATCTATAAGCGCATAGTCCGCATCCGGATCTGCCGGATTTACCACTATCTGTGCCATTCCGTCATTATCAGGATCATATCCGATATTGTAGTTATTATCTACTGTCGGGATATATACATCCTGTGGTGTTGATACTGATGTACCTGTTACAGAAGAAATAGGCTGACCTACAGTTGCGACCGTATCAGGTGTTCCCTCCTGTACATTGTAGTGTGCTCCCGGTACAAGATTAGGAACCACTGTTCTGCTTCCGCTTGCATCTCCCGGAACTACCGCTACGATATTTCCGTCAGGATCACTTATTACATATACATTTCCCGGTGTTGTACCGTCTATTACTATCTCACCGCTACCGTTTGAACCGATTCTTCCTACAGGTGAAATTGAACCCATATTTGTACCCCATGTATTAGGGTCCTTACCGAAGTTTGCAGTATATGTTGCTCCGTTTGTCAGAGGTGACGCATTTGTTATTGCGTTTGAACCGGTCTTCCATCCTTGGAATATATAGTTAAGCTCCGGTGTCTCAGTAGGTATAGATCCTAAGATATTACCCCACTTGTTGTCATAGTATGTATGGAGACTTGCAGGAGCTGAAATGCTTCCGTGATCTCCCGATGCGAAGTTTATATCTATCCAATATGCCGGATCTTCTACAAACTTTGCGTACAATGTAACATCATTGTCAAATGTCATTCCCGCCGTTACAGGTGTTGTAGCTGCCGCATCCAAATACCATCCTTCAAACTTGTAGTATGGCTGTGGATTTGCTGCAGGTGTAGGTACACCGCCAAGATCAATTATATGCTGGAATGTATAAGCGTTTCCGCTTGCTGCAGCTGTATGATCATCTCTTAAGAAAGTGAATGTGCTTGACGGCACAACTCCATGATTATAAGGTGCGTTTGCAACCGCAAAGTTCATTGTCTTCCAGTATCCCGGATCTCTGTTAAGCTGATAATCAAGGTTTACATTTGCTGACGGCATAACTCCTGTGAAGTTTCCTGCCGCATCGAATGTTCCTGCTGCCGGATTTGCTGTTGCCGAGCCGAATAGGTATCCATATACTCCCGTATACGGTACATTCATTGCTGCAGCATTTGCAAATGATATAGGATTTAAGTTGCCTATTCTTTCATTTGTAGTAGAATCTGTAAACTTCTGAACTGCAAAGTATCCTGTTGTATTTGCGTACTCATAGCGGATTGTTACATCCTGGTTAGGCATATATCCTGTGAAGCTGTGATCTGCATTAAAGCCCGGTGTGATTCCTGCTGCTGTCTGCATATCCGCTACTGTCAAGACATTAGCACCGCCTGATGTATTACCTGCCGTAATCTGTGTATTTGTTACACTATATCCAAGAGTTGTAAGAGGAGCTGCAGATATAGCCGCCTCTGCCGATCTGTAAACAGTAGTAGTCTTCATAACGGCACCTGTTGAGGTATCTATATGCTCAACTTTAAATGTCTTTCTTACACTCGGATCAACTCTGTAAGTATATTTTACTGTTGTACCGCCTATTGCCATCACACCGTTGAAGTTATTTGTAGGATCGAAATAGTTCGGTGTTGCCGGAGTCTGTGTTGCCGTATACAATCTGTATCCCGGTACAGTTATCGGTGTTGCCGCTATCGGATCCAAGAACGGATGCGGTGTGGTGTTGGTTGCAAAACTTATAGGTAATGTTGTTGATGAATTCTTATGAATTACATCAAAATTATAAGGTGTGGTAGACGGTGTCCACTTAGCGACATAATGTACCGTTCCTGCCACTACAGGGTTGTCAAGTCCCGCCTCTCCTGTAGGAGATGTGGTGGTCACTGTATCACCTGTATCAAATCTATTGTTGTTGTTGGCATCTGTATACTTGAACCATCCGACAAAGTCATAACCCGTTCTTGAAACCAACGGAAGTGATGCTGTCGGTGCTCCACCTGCAGGTGAAACTACATCGGCTATACTTGTCGGCACTCCTCCTGCCGGATCAAACTTTGCTACGGATTCGTTTCTAACATATCTGAATATTACAGTAATATCATTTCCAGGAAGGTAACCTGAAACGCCGCTGTCTTCTACTGAAAGTCCATGTCCGCTAGGTGTTACCTCAGGACTTGTAAGTGTCTGTCCTGCAGCATTGGTATATGTAACTGTATGCAAATATGCAGGGTCGTTTACAGGCGCTATAGCTACCGGCGCACCTGCTGTAGTCAGTGTACTTGTAGTTGATGTACCCGGAACAGTAGAACCGTCCATCAAAACATGGCTTACCGCATAGCTTACAGCTATAGCGTTAAGATTTACCTGCGTTCCCGATGCATTACCGTAAACTACACTCTGACCGTTCTTATCTGCCGTATAGTTACCAAGGTTATACGGAAGTGCCGCACCTGCACCGTTATTTGCTTCCACTACAGTTACACCTGCAAGAGGTACAAGCTGAAGTGATGAAAGACCTATTCTTGAAGCTCCGGTCACACTTGATGTAACCTTTGCGGTACTTCCTGTAGTATCCACCATAAGGTTTGACGCACCGCCTGTATGTGAAGTATTGCCTGATATCTTTACGGCACCTGACAAACTTACCTCACTACCGGCATTCTTTGTAATGGCACCGCCCATATATGAAGTGTTACCTGTTATAGTACCATAGTTCATATTCAGCTTAGCTGAACCTGACAGGTCTATAGCACTTGCTACCGTAGCATTGGCATACTTATCATAGATACCGTTGCGGTTTGCATCTACAAACGGCTCACCGACATCATACTTACCGTTACCGTTGGTATCTGTAAAGGTCTCAGGACCGTCAAAAGTACCGTTACCGTTGGCATCTATAAACGGCTCACCTGTATCCCACTGACCGTTATGGTTAGTATCTGTATACTGCTCATGCTCTACAGGAGTTATCTTATTGTTCTTAAGCACACCACCTGTAAGTGTATTTACAGTACCGGCTGTAGCAAGTACAAGTGGACTTGTAATATCATTTACACTGTCACCGGCACCATTTACTATTACATCAGTAAATGATATAGATGAAGTCGGATCATCCACCTTAAACAGCGGTCCGGTAAAGCCTGCTTTTCTCTTTACAGACTTTTGGTTGGTTCTCTGTCCGTCACTTCCTACCTGTATAGGATATGCTGCAACCTTTGAGTTTGTACTTGGATCAAGTACATAATCTGTAGTACCTATTGTAATAGACTTGCCTGCCGGAACAGTTATTGTAGAACCCAAATCCACATCATTCATAACGTATATATATGTCTTTTTAGGGGTTCTTGAACCTATAAGTGAAACCGCCCTCTCAATTGTCTTAACAGGTGTAGACATAAATCCGTTATTGGAATCATTACCGTTGACAGGGTCTACATAGTATGTAGGTCCTCTCATAGACCATGCGATGACACCTGTCTTCTCCTCACCCGGTAACAGATCAAACTTCAGTGAATATGCAATACCTGAGTCAAGTGAGCCATGTGTACCACCCGGCATATATGAGGTATCTACAAGATCAGTTCCATAATTTGCATTAAACTGTGTGTATTGTCCAACCCATGTGGTAATCTTACTTGGGTCGGATGCATTTCTTTTACGTATACCGAGATTCGGATACTGCGGACTGTAGGTAAGCATATCAAATGAACCTAGAGTATATGTAGCTCCATTATTACCTTGGCCGTGAACACCCTCATTCTTGTCACCGGTATTTGTCTTCGGTGTAGACCACACAGGAGCCCAATCATCACCTGCAATCATTGTGTCGGTACCTGATGCAAACCATACGGTTCTGCCGCCGTCGGTTCTGCCGGTATCCACTATCTTATTGTTGGTCTCAGCCGGATTCATATTGGTATTTTTTATAGTATACTCAGACAGAATGTACTTACCGTCTGTAGTAGGCTTGATAGAAAGCTTGATCTCAAGCTTCAAATCATCATGTGTTATCGGATCAAATACCTTTACAACCTCACCATTTTTAATCTCACCGTCATAGCCCGGATAAAACGGACTACCTGTAGAAACATCTCTAGGTATATTGTTTTTTCCAATATCCAACTTATTACTATCTGTGATAGTATCAGGTCCAAGGTGGATGGCAGTATTAAATCCCTGCGGGTCACTTGAAGGATAAGTAACCGAAAGGTCTCCACCCGTATTATACGACTTGACAAAAGCCTCATCATTTTCAGTTGCCGGTTCGGTATTCACATCGTCAACCATACCGTTGATGTCCCACTTCCATCCTGCAAATGAACCATAGGAACCTTGCCTTATCCAGCCATATTTATATCCTGTAGTTGTACCGTTGCCGTAGGAAGCCGAATACTTATTGTATGCAGGACCCGTAGGACTATATGAAGGTGCCGCACCCGGGGTATGTTGATAATAATGATTATGCGTTGTTCCATATCCATCATTAGGACGACCTTCCATAAGCATAGCATCGTTCTCTAAGTTTGTAGAAATCGGTACAGTCTGGCCGGTAACACTTGCCGCTAACGCAGTTATAGTGCTTAACGGAAATCCGGTAAGCACCATAGCTCCCGCAAGAAGCCCTGCAGCACCCTGCTTTGCCTTTCTTATTAAATTGTTTTTCTTCATATCTCTCCTCTAACTATCTGTCAAAGAGTACGAAATCACTGTCAAGATTGTTTGCTCCGTCACTGGCAAATGTGATTTCCTCTCCCCATCTCTCGTTCTTGTCGGCAGTAGAGTCGTAGTGATAGAACTTTCCGTTTTTCTTTCTCGGTCTGTCCCCGTCAGCTACTCTTGCTACAAACTTTGAGTTCTCAACCACTATCCAGTTGCCCTCTCCGTCTCTAAGTATCTTGGTTCCCTTTACCGCCTTTCCGTTATTGTCTACGACTACATATTCTCCGTGACCCGTTCTGATATCTCGTAGTATACCGTACTTAAGATCTCCGTCGGCATCAAGTCTAAGACCGTTGTAGTAGAACTTGCCGTCATTCTTTGCAAGTGTACACTTCTCTCCGATAGCCTTTCCGTTATTCTTGAATCCGAATACAGCATTTGTATCTCTCAAAGATACCGTTACTTCTCCTGTAATCATAGATCCGTCATTTAACTCGTCTGTTCCAAAGAGGTATAAATCTCCTCTGTCTATAGACGCTATAGGTGAGTTGGCTGCGTCTGTAAGGAAATCTTCCTTATTCCACTCATCTACATCGAATCTCAGTCCGAATGTTCCGTCTTCAAGCATTGTAACAAATCCTGTCTGCATACGGCCTATCTCGTCAAAAGCGTATCTTCTTCCAAGCACTGTAGCTATCTTGTCTTTTATTACATTGCCGTCCTTTGTGGTTCTGAACCAGCTATGCTCTTGCGTATCATAGTCGTCCTGACTCATCTCCTCATTCGGTACTGTAAATGTCCAATATCCGTCTTTTAGTTCACCGTCTGTATCAAGCGAACCGTACTTAACTTTTGCGTTGCTTGATGTAGCCTTTACATTGGCACTTCTGAGTGAGAGCTGCGGTATCATCACTCCGTTCTCATCGAACAGATATGCCTTTCCGTTTATCTCTCTCTGTCTTGATCTGTCTGTGTCTTTTGCCGAGTACTTTCTACCGTTGTTTCCGAAATAGAGCCACATCTCATCGTACTCACTGTAATTTCTCTGTGCGAGCTCCGAATAACCCGGATTCTCTCCTACCTGTGAGTAGAGTAACCACTGGTCCTGATACATTGCTCCGTCATCACCGAAGTAATATACTGCGACCTTGAACGGATTCTCATCCTCTATCGCATTTCCTTCAGCATCGAAAAAGCCTGTCTGCATCACACCTTCTTCATTGAAAAGATACTTCTTTCCGTTTATCTCTTTGGTGTATACTCTACCTTCTTTACCCTTATATGCCTTACCGTCCGCACCGAAGTAGAACCAACCTTCGTTGTCATCTTCGTCCTTGGTCTGTACCCAGCGATTGGTCGCCATGGCACCGTCAGCATTAAGGTAATATGAATTGTTGTCACCTATGGTAATTATTGAATCCTTTACCATGTTGCCGTCATCACCCAGATAGTACCATGACTCACCCGACTTACGCCAAGCATCAGTCACCGCGTTGTTGGAACCGTCCAGGTATCTCCACTCTCCGCTTGAGTTATCCCAGCCCTCTGCATGTGCAGTGCTTGGAAATGCCCAAAGGAACAGAGCGGAAATTGCCAGTAAGCCTGCCTGACTTACTATGCTCCTTTTTTTCATCAAACTACCTCCTTGATATTTTTACCTGCCGGAATATAAGGTTCTATATCATGTTTTTACATGCATACTCACATACCACTGTTTAATGTATTACATCAAAGCAGTTTAATTGTATCCGGACAGAAATTTATATATATATATTTCTTCAACCACGTAAAACAACTCACAAGGATACTTTGCCCAATATATCTTTGCAAGTCTTTTATCGGTTTAAAGAAATCTATATCATAGTTATGTGTTGCAAAAATCGCTATATGTGAATGTATTTTCAGTAGCTTATATGGTTGTCAAACGATTTTTACAATTATTTTGGAATCCCTGTCGATTCCAAGTCGGTTGTTTGGATTCAGTCAGAATGCATGGGCATCTGACATGTCGATTTACATAAATCTTTCCCTCCATTATATATTCACTCTACCTTTTCTATATTTACATATTATTATGCCTACATTATTGTATGTATATAATATTATTGAATACTTACTTTGTCAAATGCTTTGGCAAACAATATATAAAGTCATTTTATGATTTTTCTACAAGAGTTTATCCTCATTTATTTAACATTATCATTATATTGTGTAATTTATCTTATATTTATACTCTGTTTTTATTTCTAATGCTGTAATAAAATCACTTGCGCATCATTTAACTTTTCACTTATATAATTCTTACTTTTTTATAACAAAAAGACGGATAAAAATCCAAGGCTTTAATTATCTCTCAGTATTCTATCCGTTTATATCTTATTGTGTATAAATTTACATCACTTCTTTGCCGTTGTACTTTCAGCCGCTACACTTCCCGGTGTTACAGCCTCTTCAGATACTTTTGTCTGTGCTCCGGCATTGTCAAGTGCTACTCTATCATCCGAGAACATAACAACCGCACTGTCTTTTGATACATTTTTATCTTTATCTGAAGATACTAAGAAGTGATATCCTCCGGCCTCAAACAGTACAGCACTTTCACCCTTATCGCCAACTGTAAGAAATTCATTGTTGGATTCAAGTCCCTTTTCTTCTGTTGCTCCCAACTGACTCATTACATCACTGAGACTTACCTTATCTTCCTTTAAGCTGAGGATATCTCCGGCCTTACCGCTTACAGCCTGTAATAGATATCCACTGTCACCGTCATCAAAGTAGTAGAGCTCTCTTTCAGGACTGTTATACTTTACCACTCTCTCTTTAGCATCTTCTTTGATATCATCCGATGCAGGATCTCCATATATCTTGCCTATATCATCATATGACACATCTATATTGTTGGCAAGCTCATAGTTTATATCTACTTTCTTAACTTCAGCAGTAGTACTCTCAGCTGCCGCACTGCTCTCTCCCGCCTTGCTTGTACTCTCTGCTACAGCCTGGCTTGATTCATTGGTATCTTTCTTTGAACCGCATCCGCTAAAGAGTAATGCGCTTCCCATTGTTAATCCTAAAACTGTTATTAAAAATCTTTTTTTCATAGTTTTACCTCCTAAGTCAACCGGCAAGACCGCCTGAATTATTTCGTTATCTGACACTATATCACCACATCCCTCTAAAAACAAGCCTTATATATGAAAGTATTTTTAAGATATATAGTATTTTTTTATAAATACTGCTATACTTACTACGTTGTCGTCTCCCAATCTGACAACAGATTGGAGGTGAAAATAATGAGTATAGCAGTTTCGTTTATCGTATCTCTATCTGCAAGTATAGTTGCTTACTACATATGCAAGTGGATAGACAAAAAGTAATAAGACGACAATAAAAAAGAAAGCTTGGAGAGTCTCCCCTCTCCAAGCTTTCGCATTGTGATTATAATGAGCTGTTTCGTTCATCTCATATATGATGATAAACTTTAATCAGCAAAAAGTCAACCCCGACTACGATATTACAAGCTTTGCGGCGCCGTATATTCCGGCATCATTTCCAAGCTTGGCTATTACTATATCCGCCTTATTCTTTGTAATAGGTGTGTAGTATATGAATTTTTCTCTTATCTTGTCTATAAGGAAATCTCCGGCTTTTGAAACACCTCCGCCTATTACAAATATCTCAGGGTCTACCGTCATTGCTATATGTGCCAGAGCTATTCCGAGGTATTTTGCCACTATATCGACCACTTCTATAGCAAGCTTGTCTCCGGCCTTTGCGGCATCAAGTACATCCTTGGCTGTCAAATCTTCTATCAGTGCAAGTCTTGAAGTATCTTTTTTCTTTGCAAGAAGCTTCTTTGCTTCTCTTACTATTCCTGTGGCACTGGATATCTGCTCAAGACAGCCCTTGCCGCCGCAGTTGCACTTTTCGGTCTCGGACTCTCTCACGTGCATATGCCCTATTTCTCCGCCAAGTCCGTGTTTTCCCGGTACTATCTTGCCGTCTGTTATGATGCCACCGCCTACGCCTGTACCAAGTGTTACCATCACAACATCTTTGATATGTTTGGCACCGCCCATCCATGCTTCACCGAGCGCCGCAACATTGGCGTCATTTCCGAGCGCTACAGGCATACCGTCCAAAAGGTCTGAAAGGATTCTTGCAGGGAATACTTCTTTCCAGCCTATATTTACAACTACTTCTATGTAGCCGTTGGGCATTACAGGTCCCGGAACTCCCATTCCTACTCCTACACAGTCTGTAAGTGAAAGTCCGCCTTCTTTTAGGTTTTCTTTTATTGACTTACCTATCTTTTCAATAAGAGCCTTTGTATCATTTTTCGGCTCTGTAGGTATCTCCCACTTTTTCAGCAATGTTCCGCTCAGCGTGAATATACCCAGCTTTACACTTGTTCCACCAATGTCAACTCCTACACATACCTGCTCCATAATTTCTCCTTTGCCGTGTTTATTTGAGTACTATACCTCTAAAGTCGTTATCCCCAAGCACTGTAAAACCTGATAAAAACCCGCTCTTTACAATCTTATGGATATTTACATCCAGGCTACCGCTGTATTTTATTACGCCTGATGTATTCATTATAATAGCATTATCGTTTTTTGTCATATATATATATCCTTTTTGCATATCGAGTTTATTAAAATCTCCTGCAAACTCTTTTTTAAGCAATACGCTTCCTGTCTTTGAATATATATATAATGTATGATTGTATTTTTCCGAGGTGTTTTTATATACAACACAGAGTCTGTCTCCCTCAAATGCTACCGCTTCTATATCGCTCTCCGCCTTTATCGTCTTTACAAGCTTTGGCGACGCTATATTCTTTGACGAGAAAAAATACAGTCCGTCAGAAGCGATTGCCACAGAGTTTATTTTATCCAGATATTTTACCCTTGCAACCATGGAAGAGACGAATTCTTCATCAAAACCGCCAACCACTCTGTTGGGCATATTTTTGCCTATCTCCGAAAAGTCATAGAATACAACTCTTCCCATCATGGAGCTGCCTTTCAGGTACTGGAATGCGGCAAGAAGTGCGGTTCCGTCAGGAGATATTGCAATATCTGTTGGGAAACCGTCTCCCGAGAGTTTTGATTTTACCGTTATATCAAGTTTTTTACCTTCATTGTCAAAAAAAACTATATCTGTAGACTTCGATTCTTCCACAAGTGCCGTGACCACTCCGCTTTTTGAGACTATCGCCTTTATTATAGGAAGTTCGGTGTCTATACTTGCCGCTTTTCCTTCCTTGGTGTAGCTCACTATCTGCTTACTTCCGACATCAAAGACTATTGCATACTTTCCGTTGGTATTGGTCTTGGGGTTGCTCATCTCATAGCTGTCCACCCAAACATTCTTGCCGTTTTTTTTCAGATAAACTGCTCCGTCTTTTGAATATTTCAAAAAACCGTTCCCAAGACTTATATAATCCACAAGGCTTCCTTCGCTTAACTCATGCATCCACTTCAGTTTGAACTTTGTATGAGTTTTAAATCTGTTTTGAAAGGCAAGCCCCAATATTATGATCCCTACCAAAACAAGGAGGAGTATGACAACTCTCCTCCCTTGTGTGAAAATATCTGTATTTTGCCTTCTTCTGGATCTTGGAGTATTTTCTTCAAGGTCAGAAGTGTCTATGATTCTGTTTTTTATTTCCTGCTTTTTCAGTTCTTTATCTTCTATCATCACTTACCCGTTTTGTCTTCTTTCATACAGATCCATAGCTTCACTGATGTTGTTTGCTTCTCCGTCTGTTATCAACTTTTGCAACGCATCTATTTTTTCCGTATTTAAGAAGCCTCTTCCAAGATATGACTCGTATTTATCCGATATTGTCAAGTTTATCTGCGACCTTCTGTCAGCTATACTGCTTAAGCTTTTCTTTGTCATCTCAAGCTCACCGGTAAGACTTTCAAGCTTTTCTCTTGAGCTTTCCCTTATCTCATCTGTAATAATCTTTTTTGTATTGTTTTCAAAGTCGCTTACAGCCGCATTTCTCTTTGCATTCAGATCTGAAAGCTTATCGCTCACAGCCAGTATCTCATTATCAAAAGATGAGAGATCATATCTGTCATCCGCCGAATCATTGTTGATATCCTTTGTGATAAGAACAATTCTTTTCATATCGTGGTCTATATTGTCTCTCATCGCTCTTATCTTCATAAGGCTGTCTCTATGTCTTGCTTTGGTAAGGTTGCCTATAATGATATAGAGTCCTCCTGTAATAAGCACGATAATAAAGTATATAAACGGAAGGTATATCGGCTTATGCTCAGGTATCAGCTTATATATAAGCACAGGCAATCCCAAAAAGAGTACCACTACAGTTATAAGTATCTTTATATAGTCAAAGAACTTATGCGGAAAATAAAATGTAAAGTAGCTCCTTGTATTGCAGAATGCCGGAATACCTACATTTTTCATTTCCTGCTTTATCTCGGACTTTATCGCTGCTATATGTTCTCGCAAATCCTTTGTCTCGTCGGAGATTCTTTCACTTATCTTTTTGTTCTTCGCCTTTTCTTTTTTTGCTTCTGCCAGCCTCTTTTGCTCTTCGGCTTTTTTTATCTCACTGTCATATGTAGAAGTTATTTCTTTAAGTCTCTTTGCGGTGGTGTCGGCTATCTTATCCTCGGTAGCCTTTTTTTCCGAATCTATAGCCTTTGATATTCTATCACTTTCAAGGCTCAGCCTTTGTTCCTCAGTACTGAGTGTATCAAGCTCAAGCAAAGCATTTTTTGCACCCTCAAAGAAGCTTTCATAATCTAATATAGGTTCCGCCATTTATACTCTCCATTATATGTTATTCTTTTGGGGCAAAATAATAGACCCCTATTCTTCGATTATCTGTATTTCAAGATAATCAAAGTCTATCTGCTCTATAAAATTGTCGGCATTAAACCTGACCTTACCTCTGTATGCAAAATCATCTATGTTCGGCAAAAGCCATATCGGCTCCGCTACATCAAACTTATGACATATCTCCCTAATCGTATCAAATACCATGGTCTTTCTGTCTTTACTGTAGTCACCGTCTTGTGCCACATGATCTTTTACCATACGATTGTCTTTAAATATTCTACCCCAAAGTCTGAACATCTTTAGCTAAGCCTCTTTAAAAGTTCTTCTCTTTGGCTTTCATAACCCGGCTTTCCGAGAAGTGCAAACATATTTGCCTTATAGCTTTCAACTCCCGGCTGGTTGAACGGATTTACTCCGAGTATGTATCCGCTGACTCCGCAGGTAAACTCATAGAAGTAGAACAAGCTTCCAAGTGAGAATGCACTCATATCAGGGATATTTATCTTAAGATTCGGTACATCTCCGTCTGTATGTGCAAGTATTGTTCCGTTCATTGCAGACTTATTGACAAAGTCCACGCTCTTTCCTGCAAGGTAGTTCATTCCGTCCGTATCAGTCTCTTCTTCTTTTAAAAGTATTTCTGCAGGAGACTTTTCTATATCAAGTACAGTCTCAAACATTATTCTGGCACCGTCCTGAATATACTGTCCCATTGAGTGAAGGTCTGTTGTAAGGTCTACAGCTGCAGGGAAGATACCTCTGTTATCTTTGCCTTCGCTCTCACCGAAGAGCTGCTTTACCCACTCGGATACATAGTGAAGACTCGGCTCATAGTTGGCTGTTACTTCTATATTCTTTCCTTTTCTTAAGAAGATATTTCTTGCT
>QWCZ01001266.1_pt1 | contig 18543 bp, 19 predicted proteins | sample 1972651 | NCBI WGS metagenome assembly QWCZ01 (sample SAMN09866695, study PRJNA288562) | Human oral metagenome isolate pre1_saliva, whole genome shotgun sequencing... | isolation source: mouth | host: Homo sapiens | place: USA: California
CCAATTTGCTCGTATGGATGAAGATCCAATTCTTTATGATCCAGATATTTACAAAAGACCAAAATATGTTTTGGATTTAGTAAAACAAAATAAAGCTGATGGTTGTCTGTTATTTATGATGAACTTCAACGATACAGAAGAAATGGAATATCCGTCTCTAAAACAAGCATTTGATGCTGCAAAAGTTCCATTGATTAAAATGGGATATGATCAACAAATGGTAGACTTTGGACAAGTTAAGACACAACTTGAAACATTCAATGAATTAGTACAATTAATGAGATGGTAGGAGGCGAAAAAATGGATCAAAATATATGGGAATATGATGATTTTATTTTTAAAGGTGATGAGCTAAAAGGAATGACAGCAAAAGGTAAAGACAAAGTTAAAGCTGGAGGTCAAACTGATTTAGTAATTCCTGCAACAACTCCTGATGGCCTACCTGTAAAAAAAATTGCAATGAATGCTTTTTATAGAAGAGGATTAACTTCAGTTGTAATTCCTGATACAGTCGAAAGTATTGGATATGATGCTTTTGGTGTTTGTAAATTAACAGAAGTAAAATTACCTGAAGCTTTAGTTAATATCGAAGGATTTGCTTTTTATAGAAATAAATTGACTAAAGTGGAATTCGGATCTAAAGTTCAAAAAATTGAACCAAGTGCTTTTGCAATGAATGCACTATCTGAAATTACTTTTCCAGAAACTTTGGAATATATTGGAGCATCAGCTTTCTTTAAAAATGAATTTGAAAGCATTAGTTTTCCAAAGTCAATAACAAAAATTGATATGTATGCTTTTAGAAAAAATAATATTAGAGAAGTTACTGTTGATGAATCTGTAAATTTACATAGATTTGCATTTGAATCAAATACTATAGTAAAAAGAGGATAAAAGAAAAAATAAATATAAAATTGACGACGTTGGGAAAACCTACGTCGTCTTTTTATATTTATTTTATACTATGCAGAAAATTTAACTTTTCCTTTAACAAAAGTCATACATACATGATAGTCCTTATCCATAATAACTATATCTGCATCTTTTCCAACTTTTATTTCTCCACTATTTAATTTAAATTCTTTTGCAGCATTAGTTGATGTCATTTTAAATACATCAGTTATACTATATCCTAACTCAATCAAATTTCTAAATGCTCCATCCATACGAAGAACACTTCCAGCAAGTGCATCATTCATTGCAAGTCTTGCTTGTCCGTCCTTTACATTTACATCAAGTTCTCCTAATTTATATTTTCCTTCTGGTAAACCAGTTGCGGACATTGAGTCAGTCACACACACAACCTTATCTACTCCCTTTATTTTTATAAGAGTTCTTACAGCTTCTGGATGGACATGAAATTTATCAAAAATAATCTCTGCCATAATTTCATCTGAATTAAAAACTGCTCCTACAACTCCTGGTTCTCTATGAGTAAATCCCTTCATTGCATTGTAAGTGTGAGTTGCATGAGTCAATCCACAATCTACAGCTTTTATTACATCTTCATATTTTGCTGCTGAATGTCCAACTGAGGCAACAACACCTCTATCTGATAAATATTTGATAGCTTCTAAATTTTCTTGATTATGAGGAGATATAGAAAATAATTTTACTAATCCCTCTTTAACAGATAAATACTCATCAAGCTCTTTTATTCCTGCTGGCTTCATATATTTTTCATTTTGAGCTCCCTTGTACTCAACAGAAAAATATGGACCTTCCATGTGAACACCAAAAATATTTGCCCCATCTATATCTTTATCTTGTAACTTTGCAACTATTCCTAGTACATTTTTTAAAATTTCTTTTGTGCTTGTCAAAGTTGTTGCCAAGAAATTTGCTGTTCCTTCTTTCGCAAGATACTTTGAAATTTTTCTTAATGCTTCTTCACTTACATCCATGGCATCGGCACCATCAGCTCCGTGTGTATGAACATCTACGAAAGCAGGTCCTAAATATTTTTGATTTAAGTCTATAATCTCATCAAAATCTTTTTCATCTAAATCAAAATTATTTTCAAAAATTTTTTCAATCTTTCCATCAAAAATTGAAATCGAACCATTTACTAATTTATTTTTTAAAACTATTCTTCCATTTTTTAACAATATTTTTTTCATACTATCACCACCTTTTTCAATTTTATAGCAAATTTAAATATTTGTAAATAAAATTTTAAAATTTTTTCTTTCTATATATTGATATTTTTTATAGATTAATACTAGAATTTGTGATAGAATTGTTTGTGTATATTAGCCTAATTTAGGAGGACAGTTTATGCAAGATACTAATATAAATTTTAATCTTTTCATAGCTGAAGAATTTTGCAAATTGATATCATCGCCTTCAAATCAAATAATTACTAAAGATTTATTTTCAACAACAAACAAAGATTTTGTTGTTCTAAATAATAGTTTGGCATTACCTGAGTTAACACAAAAATTTTTAGATGATATTATTTATGATAAAAAAGAAATTGTTGAAAGAATTAGTAAAATTTTTTCATCTAGATCGAGATATAATTTAAGTTTTTATAAAAAATTGTTTGAAAATGATTTGTTTGCTACTATTATTTCGTCAAATTATGACTATGTTCTTGAAGATAATTTTTCAAATCAAATAAAAAAGAATACACCTTTTTATTTGAGTAATGACGAAAGTGCAAAGAAATCTTTTTATAAAATCTATGGGGATTTTAAAGACAGAGAACAATTTATCATTTCAACTCAAGACATAAAAAGAGTTAAATTACTAGGATTTTATACAGATTTTTGGAACAGACTTAGAGAAGAATTTAAGAAAAGACCGACTATTTTCTTAGGATTTAATATGAATGATAAAGTGTTGCTTGATATTTTGGATTTCACTCTTTCAAAAATTGGAAAGGGACTTAAAGAAATCTATATTTATACAAATCAAACTAGTGATAAAATTCTTGTTGACAATGATATAGCTAGTTTTGTAAAAAAATATTCTGTAAAATTTATTTCAGGAGAAAATGAAGAATTTTTCCAAACTGTTTTGAAAAAATTTAATTTAATTTCAGAGCAAGAAGAGGATATTAAAGTTGGTGATGCTGACCAGAACTATGCCTGAATAATGAGGACAAAAAAATAAGTCCTCAAAATTTAAATACAAAAAATATGAATTATACTATTCCCCTTATCAATGATGTAATTAATGATGATAAAGAAATTGTTATAGATGATTATCAAGGAAAGGATGTTGAATTTTCTTTAAGTAAGGACGATTTTTTAGAAACTGCTTCTGAAATTCGATTTAAAACTTTATTTTTAGAAAATTTACCAATAAAATATAGAAATTTTTCAAAAACTTGGACTTTTATAAAATCAACTTCTTGGGGTACTGCATCTGTTAATTTTGGTTTTGAAACTCTAGATAATGTAAATATTAAACTTTTAGAATTTCCAAAATTTGCAATGATTGAATTTAAAAAAAGAGAGTTCAGATTGGCTTTAGGTGTTGTAAGAGATTCTAATGGACTTTATAAATCTAACGACTTATTTGATTATGAAATAAATTCTAGTTTAAAAAATGCTAGGCTAAAAGTTGTTTTAGAATTTTTCTCAAATTTATTTAAAGGTACAACAATTAAATTTCATTTTGGTGTAAATAAATATGAATTTAATTTTGTAAATCATATAGAACATTTCAAGCTTAATTCTATGAGAGATTTTCTTTTAAACTATGAAAATTTAGTAGACAGAATAAAATTATTCAAATATAAAAATCTAGCTGATACTGAAAATTCTTTCTATGAAATTGATGTGCTTGACAAAGCCACTTCGATAGAAGAAAATAATACTTGGATCAATGCAAAATTATTAAATAAAGATGGCATTAGAGCTGGAGATAAACTTACTCTTAGACGTTTACATGAGATGAATTTTTATGACTTCCCTTATGATATTGAAGAAGAAATAGTTGTATTGCAACCTATAAGTGGAAAAGATATAAAAGATAATTTTATTATTCTAAATCATAGAGCTATTAAAGTGAGATATAATAAGATTGATAAATAGGAGGCTACCTAATGAGCAAGCTTATAAAAGAAGATTTTTTTAAAGAGTTTAGTATAGATGAAGAATATTTTATTTCTACAGGCTTAGAATGGGATACTTTAGAAGAAATATATAATGATTATGTTGAGCTTATTCCTTTACTTGAAAAAGAAGCTGAATATATAGTTTCAAAATTAATTGATGTTCCTTCTGTCCATTCAGTAAGAAGAAGAGTAAAAAAGCCAACTCATCTAATTGAAAAAATTATTAGAAAAGGTCAAAAGTATAAAGATAGAAATATATCTGTAGATAATTACAAAGAAATCGTTACGGACTTAATTGGAATTAGAGTTTTACATTTATTTAAAGATGATTGGCAAAATATTCATCATGAAATTTTAAATCTTTGGGATATTAAAGAAACTCCACAAGTTAATATTAGACGTGGTGATTATAATATCACAGAATTCAAAGATTCTATTCACGATTTGAATATTGACTGTGAAGTTATTGTGAGAGAACATGGTTATCGTTCTGTACATTATCTTGTGAGTATTGATATAACAAAAGTCTTAAATATCTCTGTTGAAATACAAGTTAGAACAGTTTTTGAAGAGGCTTGGAGTGAAATAGATCATATAATGAGATATCCTTATGATGTTGACAATCCTATCATTACAGAATATCTTGGAATATTCAATCGTATAGTTGGTTCTGCTGATGAAATGGGAACTTTTCTAAAAAAAGTAAAACAAAATTTTGGTACAGTTAAAGGTGTTGACGAGCTGCAAAGAGAGCTCGATATGAAATTTAAATAAAATAAATAGGCTGTCGTAATTTTTACAACAGCCTATATTTTTATTTATTTATTTCATCTACAAATTTTTTAGTTATTTGTTGAGGTCTTGTAATTGCTCCACCAACAACAACGGCATAAGCTCCTAAGTCAAGTGCTTTTCTCGCTTTTGCGGGTGTATCCATATTTCCCTCAGCTATGATAGGAATTTTTACAGATTTTATAACTTTTTCAAGTTCAGTTAAAGGATCATTTCCTTTTGTATAATCTGTGTAACCAACAAGAGTTGTTCCAACAATATCAAAACCAATTTCTTCAGCATATCTAGCTTCCTCATCAGAAGATACATCTGCCATTATCATTTGATTTGGATATTTTTCTTTTATTTCTTCCACAAAATCTTTCAAACTCTTTTTATCAGGTCTTTCTCTTTTTGTTGCATCGATGGCTATGATATCAACACCTTCAGCAACAAGTTCTTCAAATTCTTTCATAGTTGGAGTGATATATACATTACAATTTCCATAAACTTTTTTGATAATTCCAATTATTGGCAAGGAAACATTATTTTTAATTTCTTTTATGTCAGCAACTGTGTTTGCTCTTATTCCTCCTGCTCCACCGACAAATGCAGCATAAGCCATTCTCCCCATAATGAAAGAGCTATGTAGAGGTTCATCTTCAAGAGCCTGACATGAAACAATTAATTTTCCTTTTATGTTTTCTAAAACTTTATTCATTTTTCTACCTCTAATTAACTTCTAAAAAATTTTTTATGTAATTCTTTTGCAAATTCAACTTGTTTTTCTCCAATTTTTTTCATAGGTTTTCTACAATATCCAGCATCTACACCTTCTAGTTTTAAAATTTCTTTTATTGTTTGATATAGACCATTAGATAAAATTCCTTCTATTAAATCGTTTGTTACATGTTGAATTTCTAAAGCTTCAGCAATTTTTGATTGTTTTGCCAATTCAAATATTTTCTTAGCTCTAATTCCATTTACATTGTATGTGCTTCCTATTGCACCGTCAACACCTAAAACTGTTGCAGGTAACAACATTTCATCAAAACCTGCAAAGATTAATTTATCAGGGAAAGCTTTTCTAACTCTTTCTAATAAATAGAAATCTCCTGCAGTAAATTTAACTCCGATAATTTTTTCATTTTTAAATAATTCTCCGAATTGAGAAAGATTCATATTAACTCCAGTTAAGAAAGGAATCGAGTATATAACCATATAGTTTCCTGTTTCTCTAACTATTGTTTCATAATAATCTTTTATTTCTTCAAAATCAAATTTGTAATAAAATGGTGTAACTGCTGATAAGCATTTATATCCTAATTTTGTTACATATTTTCCTAATTCAACAGCTTCGTATAAATTGATACTTCCAACTTGTGCAATCAAATGAACTGCATCTTTAGCTTCATCAATAGCAATTTCAAAAACTTTTTTCTTTTCTTCAGTAGAAATCATAAAGTTTTCTCCTGTACTTCCACCAACATAAAGTCCATCTACACCCATTTTATCAATATTATATCTTACAATTTCTCTCAATCCTTTTTCATTAATACTTCCATCTTCATTGTATGGAACCATTAAAGCTGAATAAATCCCTTTCATTTCTCCTCCATTCCTTTTATCCTTTTTTTATTTTTTCTAAAAGAAGATAAGCTGCTCCCAACATACCTGCATTATTTCCAAGTTCAGCATGACTTATATTTAATTTTTCACTAAACATAGGTCCTACTTTTTTATTCAAACTTTTCCTTATTCTTTTCATAAGTGGATCTCCTTGTTCAATAACACCGCCACCTAATATTATATTATCTGGGTTAAAAGAATAAATTAAGCTTGAAAGTCCATCAGTTAAATTTTCTATCCATTCAACAACTATATTTTTGATTTCCTCAGAACCGTTTTTTTCTAAATCAAAAATTTCTTTTCCATTCAATGTCTTTCCAGTTTTTTCTTTAACTATTCTAACTAATGCAGAGGTTGATGCAAACTTTTCAAACTCTCCTTTTCTTATCAAAATATGTCCAAACTCTCCAGCAACAAAATTTTTTCCTCTGAAAAGTTCATTATTTAAAATAATTCCTCCACCAATTCCAGTTCCAACTGTTAGGCAAAGAAAATCACTTAAATTTTTTCCAGCACCTTTCCATTTTTCACCGAGAGCTGCACAATTGACATCATTTTCTAATATAGTAGGCAAGTCATATTTTTTTTCTAAAATTTCAACTAAATTTGTTCCTATCCATTCGGGAATGATAGGGTTACCCCCTATCACTTTCCCAATTTCTCCATTTATTTGACCTGTACCTGATACTGCAATTCCCAATAAATTTCTGTCTTTAAATTTATTGTATATGATGTCTATTTTATTTAAAATATTTTCCAATCCCTTTTCTGCTTGAGTATCCACCTTATCACTTGTAATAACTTCTCCTTCCAAAGTTACCAAGCCATATTTTATCATTGTTCCACCAATATCTATTGCTAAAATCATAACTAATTATCCTCCTAATTTTAAGGCATAATTAAATTAGGCAAGAACAATACTATTTGTGGGAATACTGTTATTATTATTAATGTTATCAAAATTGGTAACAAGAATGGGAAAACTCCCTTCGCAACTGTACTTACACTCATCTTTCCAACTTGAGCAACAACGAATAATGCCATTCCCATAGGTGGTGTTAAAATTCCTATCATCATATTTAATGTTGTCATAACTCCGAAGAATACAAGATCTATTCCAACTTGTTCTGCAACAGGAATTAACATTGGCAATACTAAAAATTGTAATGCTAAAGCATCTATGAACATTCCTAAGAATAACAATAATAAGTTTATCATAATTAAAACTGTTATAGGTGATGTCGCAAATTTCAAGAATACTTCGGCAATTCTCATGGCAACTTGTTCTCTTGCTATGATATCTCCAAAGAATGTAACAGTCATTATCATAAGAACAGTTACCCCACTTATTGCAACCGCTTCGACACAGTGTCTGAAGAATGATTTTAAAGTCAATTCTTTATAAATAAGTCCACCTAAAATTATTGAATAGAATGTAGCAATAACGGCTGCTTCTGTGGGTGTAAATATTCCTGAGAAAATTCCACCGATTATAATAAATGGTGTTAATAATGCCCAAAACGATCTTTTAAAAGCCGTCCATCTTTCTTTTGGAGTTGCTTTTACCGCTTTTTTATATCCTCTCTTCTTACAAACAAAATAGTTCATTATCATAAGAGCTATTGTTGTCAAGAAACCAGGTATGAAACCTGATAAGAATAATTTTGCTATTGATTGGTTTGCAATAACTCCGTATATAATCATACTGATGCTTGGAGGAACTAAAGGTCCTATGATACAAGATGCAGCTGTTAACCCTCCACAAATATCATCATCATAACCTTCATCTCTCATTGCTTTTATTTCAAGTTGTCCAAGACCACCTGCATCGGCAATAGCTGATCCTGACATTCCCGAGAAAATCAAACTAGCTGCAACATTTACATGTCCCATTCCTCCAGTATAGTGTCCTAACATTGCTTTTGCAAAGTTAAATATTCTTTCAGTAATTCCAGCTCCATTCATCAAAATTCCTGTCAAAATGAAGAAGGGAACACTTAACAAGCTGAAACTATCCAAACTATAAACTAATTTGTCAGATGCAAAATAAACAACTCTCCATTTTGTTATTGCGAAATAGAAAACAGTTGCTATAAGTAACGACCATCCTACAGGTACTCCAAAGAATATCATTATTAACCATCCAACTAAAGCATAATAAACTGCTGCTTCTCCAAAATCAAAATATTCATACAATCTGAATACTCTAAATAAATCTGGTTTTACAACTGTTATTATAATTAAAATTACCATTATAGCTAACATAATAACTGGTTTTAAGCATACAGTACCTTTTTCATAATTTTCACTATATGCTTGATAAAATCTTACTAACATTAAAATTGTAATTAAAGGTAGAGCTAAATACATCCATTTCATTGAAATTCCCAATGAAACAATTTCAACTTCTTCTTTTTGAAGGAATAAATAATATCCAAAATATAAGAAGAAAATTAAACAACCTAAGATTAAAAATTGTATTATAGTAAACACAACTTTTTGCATAGATTTTGGAAATTTAGTATACAAGAAGTCTATAAAAATATGTTGTTGACTTCTTATCCCCATACTTACCCCAAGCATTCCAACATAAACAAATATCAATCTTGATAGTTCCTCACTCCAAATAAGAGGGCTATCTAAAACTTGTCTTGCAAATATTTGCATAACAAGTATTATAAGCATTGCTATAAATAGGCTTCCACCTATCCATTCTTCTAACTTATTAAAAACTTTCATTTCTTACCCCTTTTTTCGTTTATGTTATTTAACAGCTTGGATTGTTTTTATAGCATCTTCTCCAATCTTTCCATTTTTCTTTGTATATTCATCATAGAAAGGTTTCATAGCTTTTTCAAATGGTTCAAGAGCTGGTTCAGTTATAGTTACACCTTTAGATTTGAAGAAATCTTTTAGAGATTTTTCTTCGTCCATAAATAATTTTGTATGATAATCAGCTGCAACTTTTGCAGATTCGTAAACAACTTTTTGTAAATTTGCTGGTAAATCTTCCATAGTCATGTTACTTGCAAGATATAATTGGTCATTTAATATATGATTAGTCATTGCTAAATATTTTTGTACTTCATAGAATTTTTGAGCTTTAATTGTTGATAATGGGTTTTCTTGTCCATCAACAGAGTTTGTTTGTAATGCTAAGTAAACTTCAGAGAAAGCCATTGGTGTAGGAGCTGCTCCAGTATATTTAGCATAAGCTAGGTTTGCTGCTGCTCCTGGAACTCTCAATTTCATTCCTTTCATATCAGCTAAAGTTTTTATTGGTCTATTAGATGTAGTTTCTCTAGTTCCATTGTATGCTTGAGCAAGAACAGTCATTCCTTTTTTATCGTGAACTTTTTTGAATAAGTCTTTACCAAATTTTGTATTTACAGCTTTTTTCATATGATTAAAATCTTTTATCATGTAAGGTAAAGTAAATACTTCAGCTTCTGGGAAGAAAGTTGAAAATCTTCCAGTTTCAGAGAAAGTAAAATCTAATGCTCCTCCTTCTAATTGTTGCATCATAGCTAAGTCATCCTTACCTAATTGAGCAGCTGGATATAATTTTAGTTCAATTTCTCCTTTAGATCTTGCTTTCAATTCTTTTGCAAATACTTCAGCAGCTTTGTATTCGTTTTGAGAAGTTGTTGCAGTCATTCCCATTCTTAAATTATACTTTGCTGCAAAAGCTGATGTTGACATCACTCCAAATAAAATTGCCATTTTAAATAAATTCATTTTTTTCATAAAAATTCCTCCCTATTTATTTTAAAGTTTTATTTTAAATTTTCCATAAGTAAGATTTGAGGCTCTAAAATTATTTTTTCAGCCTTTTTCCCATTATTTTTATACAAACGATTTATCATCAATTGATATGCTTTATATCCAGTATCATAAATATCATCTGCTATCGTTGCTAAAATTTTTTTCTCATTTATCAACTTTCTTATTCTATTTCCTATACCAGTCGTAACTATTTTTTGAGTTCTTATTATTTCGTCTGGCAATTCCAATAAAATATCTTGAGCATATCTATTTATAAAAACTGATGAAATTTTTTCTGTGTAATATATTTCTTTTATATATTCAACACTGTCTTCGACTCCATTTTTTTTAATTGGACCAAATATGTTTAAATTTTCATCTTTTGCTTTTTCTAAAAATCCATTTAAATAATATTTTGAAGAAATATTATCATCTCCATTATCAAGAACTAATATTTTTTCATTTTTTAATAAAGTTTTAGATAATAACTCAGCGGCAATTTTTCCACATTTTTGGTAATCAGTACCAACATAAGCTATTCTGTCATCTAAAAAAATACTTATTGTCACAACATTTATTTTATCTAAATATGGAGTTAACATTGTTAAAATTTTTTCCTTATCTAAGGGAATTATTATTATTCCGTCCACTTGCATATTTGATTTTAAAAGTTTTTCTAATTCCTTTGATTGCTCTTTAGGATCGTTTATACCTGTTGTTATTTCAATAATCTCTAAATTATAATGTTTATATTCTTTTTTGGCTTTTTTCATACTCTTTTTTATTTGCTCATTATAATATTTATTTCTTGATTCAACAGTAAAACAGTATACAACTTTTTTCTTACTCGCAAGGAGACTGCCTGCATAATTTTTTTCATATCCTAATTCTGTAGCTTTTTTCTTGAGTAAATATTATCGTGCAATAATAGTAGTGCTGCTCCACAAGGTGCATCAAATGGAACTTCACCTATAGCTTTCCATTTATTTGTAGTTGCATTGTATACTAATACTTTTCTATTCCAGTTATATGATTTAGGTTCAGCACCAAAATAATTTTCTTTATATACTTTCAATGCTTCGTATTTTAATTCAGAAAGATTTTTATTTGCAGAATTCCATAAATCATAATCAAATCCACCTATAACTAACATTTTGTTATAAGCTATTTTTACTGAATTTGCTCCCAATAATAATGTAGGTTTTCCATTTACCATAACATCTGCAACTTTTGTCCAAGTGTTTGTGTTGAAATCATAAGCATATCCATCTACATAAGATACATTTGATCCTCCACTGAAAACATAAAATTTACCATTTAAAATTTGTCCAACAGTTTGTTGTCTTGGTTCTCCAGGGAATGGAGCTAATTCTTTTGTTTCTTTTGTTTGTGTATCGAAGACAAAAAATCTGTTACTATTTACAATTTTTCCTTCATCATTTTCTATTTTTCCAACACCATAATAAATTTTTCCATCTACATATTGAGCTACTCCATTTTCAAAAGCTAAAGGCAATTTTCCATAAATATCTGTAACTAATTTATCTCCTTTTACCATAACTCTTAAAACATCTCTTGAATGCTCTACATCTGGGCTTCCACCTAAGTAATAAATTGCTCCTTCTTTTCTAGCACTTACGGATGCTCCATATCCTATTGGATAATCTAATTGAATTTGGTCAACAGTTTTTAATTTTCCACCTTCATCCAATAAAAGATAAATATCTTTGTGAGTAACTTTTTTTCCACCTTTTTCTAAAGCTACTGGGAAATTTGCTCCTCCTCCAACAACAATATAATTCCAAATTGTTCCTTGTAGTAATCCAGCTGTTCCAATATTTTCATCGTAACCTTTTTGTGCAGGCAAACTTCCAGCATAATCCCAAACTAGTCTTGCATTTTCGACATTTGAAATTTTTTCGGAAGCATAACCTACAGAAAATAAAACTAAAAAGACTAACAAAAATTTAAATTTTCTTAACATAATCTCATCTCCTAAAAAAATTTTTTACAAAAATGTTCACGAGCACATTTTTTATATAGCTACTATATATCACTTTTTAAAATTAATGTCAAATAGATTGTTTAATTTTATTTTTCGCTTTTTTTAGATGATACTTTTTGTTCTAAAAACAAAAAAAGAACCTTTCTTTGCTTGTCTTCTTCAGATAAACCAATTCCATTATCTTTAACTTCTAAAATAATTTCATCATCTTCTCTTTGTAAATTTACAATTATGATATCTTCTGTAAATTTCATAGCATTATTGAAAAAGTTTATAAATACTCTTTCTAGCATAGTTCTATTTCCAAAAACTTCTAAATTTTCTTGAATATTAGAAATTAATTTTATTTTTTTCTGTTCTAATAAATTTTTATAATCTAAAAGTATTTGATTAACTATAGCTGAAAAATTTATTTTTTCCTTTTCGATATCTTTTTGTTTTTCAAGACGAGACAGCTCCATAATTTGATTTATTAAATTTGACATCTTTTTTGATTGCCTATCGATAACTTCCAAAGACTCTTTTGCTTCTTCTAAAGTATCAGCATATTTTAAAGCGTAATCACTTTCTGCTAAAATTACGGTAATTGGCGTCCTAAGTTCGTGTGAAGCATCGGAGCTAAATTGTTTTTCTCGAATAAAAGTTCCTTCTAAGCTATCAAGCATTTCATTGAATGTTGAAGCAATCTTATAAATCTCATCCTTACCATAACCTATTCTTATTCTCTTAGAAAAATTTTTACTTTTTTTTATTTCAAGAGCTGTATCTAAAATTTTTTTTATCGGCTTAAATGCTTTTTTCAAAATTTTGTGTCCACCATAAAGAATTAAAATCAAAATTATAGGACTTAAACCAAAAATTATATAGAGTAAAGTATGAATTTCTTTTTGAAACTTACTGATAGGAAAAACTCCTCTTACCCATTCTTGAGAATTTTTCATTCTTACATCATAGTATAAAAATTTCTTATTATTTACTTGAAATTCATTTATGTCTTCTATAGAAAAAGGTAATCCAATATTGAAATCTTTTGGTAACTTTCCTGCAATTATTCTATTTTGTTCATCATATTTTATGAAATAAATTCCATCATCAAAATCTTCAAATTCATCTGGATCATGATAAATTTTATCCATAGTTTCAACAAGATTTTTTGTACTGATATCACTTATCAATTTATTTTCAATATAAAAAGCTGACGATAAAATTATTGCAAAAAGGATTACAATAAAAAATGTGTACCAAGCTGTTACTCTTACTGTAATAGGAATGCTCAAAATAAATTTATCAAAAATTTTATTCATCTTCTTTAAGAACATAACCCAGACCTCTTTTTGTATGTATCAAAGGTTTAGAACCCTCAAGTTCAATCTTTTTACGAATATTCTTTATAAGTACATCAATTATATTTGATTCTCCCTCGTAACCATAGTCCCAAGCTCCATCTCTGATTTGATCTCTACTCAATACGTGACCTTTATTTTGTATTAAATATTCAAGTACCTCATATTCTTTTCCAGTTAATTCAATATTTTTACCAGCTCTTGTGACAAGTTTTTTAGTTGTATCAACAACTAAGTCTGCTACCTTTATTTCGTTAGATGTATTACCATATTTTCTTCTTACTATTGCTCTAATTCTTGCTAAAAGTTCTGTGAAATCAAAAGGCTTTATCAAATAATCATCGGCACCTAAGTCTAAACCTTTCACTTTATCTTCTACTCCGTCTTTAGCTGTTAACATTAAAACTGCTGTCTCATTCTTGTTTTCTCTTAGATGTTTAACGACCTCATAACCGTTCATCTTTGGCATCATTACATCAAGTATTACTAAATCATAAGAACCATATTCCAAAAAATCTATTGCTTCTTCTCCATCAAAAACAGAGTCAACAGAGAAATTATTTTTTTTCAAATGTTTAGTAATTATATTATTTAAATCTTTTTCGTCTTCAACAACTAAAATTTTTATTTCAAACACTCTCCTTAAAATATTCTAGTAAAATTTTAATATATAAAAATGAATATCAAATGAAAATTTTATTCAAGTATTCCTTTTTTTAAATAAATTTGTCTATCTGTAACTTGAGATAAATCTCTTGCATGAGTTACTACAACAATACTTTGATTATGTTCTTTGTTAATTTTTTTAAAAAGTGAAAATATCATTTCACTTGTATCCTCATCCAAATTTCCTGTAGGTTCATCAGCTAAAATTAAACTTGGTTTATTTATCATTGCCCTTGCTATAGCTACCCTTTGTTTTTCTCCACCTGATAATTGATTTGGCTTATGTTTCATTCTTTCAGCTAGTCCGACAATTTCAAGTAAATTTTTTGCTTCTTTTTCTATCACATTTTTATTTTTGAAATTATTTAAAAGAGCAGGTATCATAACATTTTCAAGTGCTGTAAATTCACTCATTAAATAATGAAATTGAAATACAAAACCTAAAAAATTATTTTTTATATTGTTTCTTTCATCTTCACTTAAAGAACTGACTTCTCTATCATTTATCCAAATTTTTCCAGAATCTATTTTATCTAAAAGTCCCATTACATTCAAAAGAGTTGATTTCCCTGAGCCAGATTTTCCTAAAATTGATACAAACTCTCCTTTTTTTACTTCAAGATTTAATTTTCTTAAAATATGTAGCTTGTGTCCAGTTTCATTATAAAATTTATCCACATCTTCTAATTTCATTATTATATCTTTATTCATATCTAAGAGCCTCCACGTTTTCAAGTTTAGCTGCTCTGTAAGCAGGGAAAATACTAGAGATTAAAATTATTATAAAATTTGCTCCAACTATTGTTGAAATTTCCTTTAAAGAAATTTCAATCGGTATGCTTCTGATATAGTAAATATTTGCCACCAAATCTACTGCATAATTTTTTATATAGTAAAGCATAACCAAGGATAAAATTATTCCTATTATTATTCCAATCAAACCAAGAACAAGGCCTTGAATTAAAAATATCAGCATAATATTTTTTTTAGAAAATCCCATTGCTCTCATAATTCCAATATCTTTTGTTTTTTCTCTAACTAAAGTGTTTAAAGTGATCCAAATTAAAAAGCCAGCTACTATAGCTATAAGAGAGAATACCACTAACATTATAGTTTTTTCTAAAGTCAGTGCCGATAACAAAGCTCTGTTTTGATCTCCCCAAGTATTTAAGAAGAAATTATTAGGAATTTTTTCCGATATTTCATTTATAAGTTTTGGTGCATCATAAGGATCGTCTAGCCTTACATTCAATCTTCCAACCGTATCATTCGAATAAGTTATATATTGAGCTGTGATAAGAGGAATTATTACAAGATTTACATCATATTCATAAAAACCACTTTGAAAAATTCCTACAATATTCATTTCGATTTCTGTATTTTCTGATGTAACAAGTTTAATTTTATCTCCAACTGTTGCTCCAGTAGTTGCTGCCAATTCTTTTCCTATCAAAATTCCCTTTTTATCTTCTAAATCAACCTTTCCAGAAATTATATAGTCATCTAACTTCATTGAAGTTAATGCTTTCTCTAAATTGTATCCCACTACTTTTACTCCAGCAACATAAGGCTCAAAATATCCTTCATATTTTATTATCCCTTGAGTCTCAATCGTAGCAACGACTCCCTTAACACCTTTTATTTTTTCTATTTCTTCTGAATATTTTTGATAATCAGAAATATTTTCTGGAGAATATACTGTCACATGACTTGTCAACGATAAAATACTATTTATCATATTTTTATCCAAACCATTTGATACTCCCAAAGATACCATTAAAACTGTTATTCCAATTAGAACTCCTAAAATTGACAAAATACTTTGTTTTTTTCTCTCAAGCATTTGTTTCTTTGCAATAAAAAATTCTATCATTCTCTACCTCTTATTTATTTTAAATTTAACCTCATCTGTTTTTCCATCTTCAGTAACTATTGTTAATTTATGCTCTCCTGCATCAAGCTCTAAAAATTTTTCACTCTCATTTGAAAAGCCAATGTAACTTTCATTTATATACCAGTATACAAATTCATTATTAGGATTATATAATTTTACAGAAATTTTTTTATAACCATCAAAATCTCTCGGAACAAATATTTTTAAGTCTTGACTTGGATATGCAATTTTTACACTTTTATTTTCTTTGACTCCATTTAAAAAATAATAGTTTGCCACTTCTATCGGATATTCTATCACAATTTTTTCAATTCTCTTATCAAAATTTGAGTTTCTTGAATCAATTTCGATATTATTTTCGTCTACAAATATTTTTTTATAATATGGGGAGATTCGAAGTAATTTTGCATCTTTGGGATATAAAACTTTCTTACTCTCCACTTCATAAAATTTTCTGTAACCTGTTTTCTCATCAATTTCTATTTCTTTTAAATCATTAACTGGTTTTTCAAAAGTTTTTGAATGTAGATCTACAACATTAAAAATTCTGAAAAGTAAATTACCTGCAGTTTCAACTCCAGATAAAGAAAAAATTGGTTTCTGATTAAAATTCCCTAACCACACGAGCACTGTATAATCGGGACTAACTCCTACAGACCAAGCATCTTTCATTCCATAGCTTGTACCTGTTTTCCAGGAGATAGGTCTCTCTCTTGTATATAAATTTTCATTCCCTGGACGTACAACTCTTGTTAAAGTATCTAAAGTTATATATGAAGCCCCTTTAGAAAATCCTTTGTGAGTTTTAGGTTGCTCTTCATCTAAAACGTATTTTAAGTCTGAAATCTCTCCATAATTTGCAAGCCCCATATATAATTTTGCAATATCAACAGCTCTCATCTCTCTTGTTCCTAAAATCAAAGATAAGCCAAATTTATCAAAACTACTTTCAGGATATTTATCATTATCTTCTAAAAAATAATAAAATTTATCCACACCATAATCAGATAAAAGTTTTACGAAGGGTATATTCAAGGACTTTGTAAGGGCCTCTTCAATTCGAACCATACCTGTAAATTTATTATTCGAATTTTTTGGATAGAAATTTCCAAAATATATAGGTACGTCTGGATAAATACTATCAGGAACGATAAGTCCTTCATCAATAGATAAAGCAAACAAAAAAGGCTTTAATAAAGATGCTGGAGCTCTTTTAGCTTGAAGGCCATCTATCTCTCCATTATTTTTCTTATCATTGAAATCCTGAGAAGCAACATAAGCTAAAACTTCTTTTGTTTTATTATTTAAAACTAAAACTGCAGCATTATTTATTCCAATATTTTTCATCGAACTTGAATATTCAAAAACTATCTGTTCCATTTTTTTTTGTAATTTATAATCAAGTGTTGATTTTATAATTTTATCTTTGTATTTATTTTTTAAAAATATTGAAAACTGTGGAGCTTTTTTGTCATAGTAATAAATTTTTGTAGGAAATTTTTCTAACAGACTAAACTTATACTGCCTCTCATCAATTAAATTTCTATCTAACAAAGTTTTTAAGAGTCTGTTTCTTTTAGCTTCTAATTTATCATTATTCTTTTTTAAATTTAATATTCCTGGAGAATTCGGTAAAACTGCAAGCAAACTTGCTTCTGCATAGCTCAAATCATTTACATTTTTATTAAAATACATTTTTATTGATACTGGATTTTCAAAAGGTTTCTTTATTCCCACAATACTTCTTACAAGAGTAGCTATGTATTCTTTATCTTTAGAACGAATATTCCAATGAACTCCAGAATATATCTTATTTAATCCCCAATCTTTACTTGTAATTTTTAATGGAATTTCAAATCTTTGTTTCATTAACTCACCTCAGTCATAGAATACTCTAAAATCTCTAAAGCCTTTCCAGCTTCTCTATAATTTTCTCTCATACTTTTACAGAATTCTATTTGTTTTTCTTCCATTTCTTCATCTGTCATATGTTTTTCTCTGAAAATATGATTATTTATAACTCTTATTTTATTTTCATCTTTTACTCTAAGTTCTAATAAATATTCAATCATTTTAATCTACCTCTACAAATTTATAACTACTACTTTCTTCGTTGCCTTTGAATAATTCATCAAAAAATTCTATTCCATTAGCATAAATAGATTTTATAACTCTTTTATTATTATGCATTTTTTCTTCTCTTACAAGTTGCCTATCTTTAAAGTAAACATAAACTTTTAAATTAAAGTTTCTAGCAACCTTTTTCCCTTGTAAAATTAATTTTCTAGCTTCTTTGTAATTTAACTCTTTCATTAATTCTACTCCTTCCCTATCTCTTATATTTCACATTTTTATAATATTCTAGCTTGTTTATATGCTTCTCAAAATCTTGCTCAGTCAATCC
>QWCZ01000896.1_pt1 | contig 18489 bp, 20 predicted proteins | sample 1972651 | NCBI WGS metagenome assembly QWCZ01 (sample SAMN09866695, study PRJNA288562) | Human oral metagenome isolate pre1_saliva, whole genome shotgun sequencing... | isolation source: mouth | host: Homo sapiens | place: USA: California
AAAAAATGTAATAAGTAAAGTAAATTTTGAAGTTATACTTAAATTCTGTAATTTTTTCTTTTTTATAATAACAAGTGAATTTATTGTTACAAAACCTATCCCACCTAAAATAATCAAAAATGAAATGGTCAAATTAATTAATCTATCATATTTAAAATTTTCTAAATTGTTGGTAAACAAAGAAAACCCGGCATTACAAAATGCTGATATCGAATGAAATAATCCATAAAAAATGGATACTTTTATTGAATAATATTTAGAAAATGCATAAGTTAAAATAAAAGCTCCCAATAACTCAATAATAAATACTATTAATAAAAGATGTTTTATAAAATTTGTAATACCCCCATTACTATCAGAATTTCTTTCCTCTTTTAAAAGTTCTCTTGTTTCAAAACTCATTTTTTTCCCAACTAATAAAAAAACTATTATTGAAACTGTCATAACTCCAAGTCCACCCAACTGTATAAAAAATAGAACTATTAATTGTCCCACCGGAGTAAAAACTTGACTTACATCAACAACAGATAAACCTGTTACACAAATAGCTGAAACTATTGTAAATAAAGAATCTAACATACTAATATCCTGATTTTCTTTTAATGAAAAAGGTAATTTTAAAAGTATAGTTCCAATAAAGATTGCTATTAAAAAGCCAAATATTAATTTCCTATAAGGGGATAAGTTACCCCACTTTTTTAATAAACTTAATTTCTGCATTTTCCCATCTCTTTTAAACATTTCTTTTTTCTAACATCTCTTCTAATTTATCTAATTTTTTAATTTCTTTTCTAAGCATAATAAAAGTTATAATTGAAGCTACACTATCAGCTGTTGGTGCTGCATACCAAATTCCTTTTAAACCAAACATTCTCGATAAAATAAACAGACAAGGTATCATAACTATAATTTGTCTCGATAGTCCTGTAAATAAACTTATTTTTGATTTTCCTATTGCTTGAAAATATATTGAAGCTACAATTTGAAACCCTACTATAGGAAATACCATCGTATAAGTTCTTAAAGCATATTTTGCCAGTTCTTGTAATTCAATATTTTTAGCAAAAATTTTTACTAAAGGCTCTGAGAAAAATATTACAGAAAAATATCCTATTAAACAAATTGTAGTTGCTCCTATAATTGCTTTATATAAAGTTTCTTTAACTCTTTTATATTTTTTTGCACCATAATTATACCCTAAAATTGGTTGTGCACCTTGATTGATACCGAAAATTGGCATAGTCATAAAAGTTAAAACTGATTGTACTATGGTCATTGCTCCTATTGAAAGATCTCCACCATAATGTTTCAAAATATTATTTAAAATATATGTTACCAGACTAAACCCTATTTGCAAAGCAAAGGCAGAGCTTCCTATCATACAAATATCTTTTATTTTGTTATAATCATATTTTATATATTTCCCAATTAATTTTATTTTACTCACATTTGACACGAAATAGTAAACTGTCCAAATAAGTGAAATATATTGAGAAATTATTGTAGCAATAGCTGCTCCCTTTACTCCCATTCCAAAAGTAAATATAAATATTGGATCTAAAACTATATTAATAAATGCTCCAACAAGTAATGTCCCCATTGCCATCTTAGGACTACCATCTGATCTTATTGCAGAATTTATAACCAACGATAATATTGCTGCTGGTGTTCCTAAGTTTATATAAAATAAATATTCTTTAGCATACGAAAAAGTTTCTTCACTTCCTCCCAAAAAATAAATTATTTTATCCATATAAAAATAAATTAATATCATAAATAAAATTGAGATTACAGCACCAAAAAATACTGACGCTCCCAAAAATTTTTCAGCTTCTTTTTTATCTTTCATTCCTAATTTTAATGAAATTGAAGCTGCTGATCCTATACCTATTAAAAGTGCAAAGGCCATCATCAAAATTACCGTTGGAAAAGTTACTCCAACTGCTGCTATCCCAAGATGTCCTACATCTTTTATATTCCCTATATAAATTCTATCTACAATATTGTATAAAGCATTAACAAACATTCCAATTATAGCTGGAATTGAAAATTTTATTAAAAGTTTTGTTATACTCTCCGTCTCCATAAAATTATGTTTATTTTCCATATCCCTACCTTTTTATTCTACTGATGTTTGTTTCATCAGTTCTTCCTTAACCTCAGGCACAATTTTTTCTGGTAATAGCAATACCAAGATATCTCCTGCCATCATAACTGTTCTTCCTTTTGGGATTTTTTCTATTCCATTTCTAATTATTGCAATTATCAAAACTTCTTCTGGCCAAACAATTTCTGAAACTGTCTTTCCATCAAGAAGAGATTCCGCCATAACAACCAATTCTATTATTACTTTTCCATGATTTTCCTCATCAACTACATTATCGTCCTTTTTCATTCTGTCATATAGAATTTCATAAACAGGTTGTTGTCCTAAAAGCTCTGTTACATAGAAAGATACCACCGCAACTGTTGTTAATGCTAATAACAAATGAAAACTTCCAGTCATTTCAAGTATTAAAATTACTCCAGTTATTGGTGCTCTTACTACTGCAACAAAATATGCTGCCATTCCTAAAACTACCCAATGCACAATAAAATCAGGACCTGTCCCCGAAGCCATATCAACTATTTGTCCGAATATTTTCCCGATTATTGCCCCTAATACTAGCATAGGTAAAAATATTCCCCCTGCAAAACCTGTTGAATATGAAATTGTTGTAAATAATAATTTTAAGATAAAAATTATTATCAAAATATAAAATGTGGCAGGACTATGAACTAAACTTTCAACTAAATTATGTCCTCCACCTGTTACTTCTGGCAAAATAAAACATAAAATAAAGGATAAAGTCATAACAAAAGAAACTTTAATTTCTCTTGGTAATTTAACTCCTGCAAATATATCTTGAGATTTTATTAAAGCTACTGTAAATAATTTTCCAAAAAATGCTATTATTACTCCAAAAATTATATATAAAAAGAATTGAAAATATGGATTAATTGGTAAAGGGTATTTGATTGCTATATCAAACGAAGTTTGAACACCAAAAATTCTTCTACCAACAAAGTCTGAAACTATACTTGATAGGAAAACACAAATTAATAATTTTCCACTTAAATATTTATGAATTTCTTCGATACTAAATGTAACTCCTGCAAGTGGTGCTCCAAAAGCTCCTGCTAGTCCTGCACTTGATCCACTTGTTAATAAATAATTTCTTTCAACTGTATCTCTTTTAAAAATTTTTGAAATTCCATAGCCAACATAAGATCCTAATTGTACTGATGGACCTTCTCTTCCTAAAGATAATCCTGCTCCAATACCTAAAATACCTGCTCCAAATTTTGCAAGCAATTCAAAGAACCAATTATTATAATCCATTCTCCCTAAAATTAAAGCTTTTACTTGAGGTATTCCACTTCCAGAAGTTTTAGGAAATTTTTTGAATAGATAATTTACTACAAGACCAACAGCAATAAAAATTAACCACATTTTTAAAAGTCCTATTGGGTTGTTTAAAGTAAATTGTGAAAAATATTTTCCTCTTAATATTCCTATTTCTTCTAAGCCCCATCTATAAAACGAAACTATAATTCCTGTTATAATCCCAACAAAAAGACAGGCTAAATATAATTTCCCATTACCTTGATAAAGTTTCTCAACTGTATCTTTAGCATTAGAATACTTCATTAACTTCAGCTCCTTTTTTATTTTTAACACTCTCTTTTATTATAAAAGGTTTGATATTTATAGTCAAGCTATACTTTACAAATTGAGCCACTATTTTTTTTAATATCTTTATTGTCCTTTAATATTATTTCAATGGCTATAGTAATAGCCCTTAGAATTGTTTCTAAGCTCATACTTGGTAAATTATTTTTTCCTAATACTTGTTCAGGTAAAAATGGAATATGAATAAATCCAGATTTTATATTTTTGTATTTTTTTTCAGCTAAATATCTCACTCCGTAAAAAACATGATTGCATACAAAAGTTCCTGCTGTATTTGATATTGAGGCAGGAATTTTATTTTTTTCTATCTCATTTTGAATTGCTTTTATAGGCAAAGTTGAAAAATATGCACTATCTCCATTCTCAAATATTTTTTCATCTATTGGCTGATTTCCTTCATTATCTTTTATTCTAAAATCATCAATATTTATAGCTACCCTTTCTATTGTGATATCAGCTCTTCCACCTGCTTGTCCAATAGATAAAATAAAATCAGGGTTAAAAATTTTTATTTCTTCCTCAATTTTTTCTAAAGATTTTTTATACACTGTTGGAATTTCTAAAATTTTAATTTCATTATCTCCTATTTTTTGTGGTAATAATTTTATAACTTCCAGTGCTGGATTTATTTTTTCTCCACCAAAGGGATCGAAACCTGTTACTAATATTTTTTTCATATACTAACCTCACTTTTATTTTTTGACAATCTTTCACTTAAAGTTATATAATCAAAAAAAAGTAGGTGATATAAATTAAAAAGAACAAAGGATTTTCTTTTTTTGAAATAATACTCTGTATTTTAATTTTTTCAATCCTAATCAACATCAGTTTTTTAAAGTATAGAGACTACAAAGAAAAACAAGCTATAAATGAAGCTAGAATAAAAATTAATGAAATTTTTTATCTTGCTTCTCTGAATTCTTTAAAACAGAAAACTACTCAAAAAATTCGTATCAACTTTGTTAAAAAAACAATTTCCTTGTTTGACAATACTAACAAAATTACTCGTGTCATAAGTCTACCTAAAAATTTAAATTATTTCCAAACCCTTTCAAAAAGTAAACTACTACTAAATATTACATTTACAAAAAATGGGAATATATCTACATCTTTTTCGATTTACATTTTTAATTTAAGTGACAAAGCTAGATACAAAATTGCTTTTTATGGTTTTGATCAAAATAAATTTTTAAAAATTAATAATTATCGTAAACTTTCAAATAACGAAGTCTATTTATCAAATATAAATAGCTATCACGAACTAACAAATGCAGAGAGAAATGATTTTTATAAAGATTGGAGAAAAGAATGAAAAAAATTTTATTTTTTATTCTAGTATTTTTATTCATATACATAAATTGTTTTTCAAAACTTAAAGAAAACTTAGTGAGAGTTGATATATCTTTAAACGGTTTTTCAAAATCTTACTACATTATTTTTTCTAATTCAAAAAATTTAAATAGCTTTAGAATTTTGGATGAAGCTGATGGAGAGTAATATGGATTATGATTCTCAAAAAATAGAAAAACATTTTAAGACTTCTCTAAATAGTATTATAAACAAAAATATAACTATCGAAAATTTGGAAGAATTATATATCAAAGAAAACGTCCCTTCTAATAAAGGACTCTATTCTATACTTTTAGAGGCAATAAAATTTTCTGCAAGTGATATTCATATAGAAAGCTTAACCGAACAGGTTCGAATCAGATATAGATTGAATGGTCTTTTAAAAGAAGTCGCTAGATTTGATAAGAATTTTCTACCTGCCATCATTTCAAAATTAAAAATTCTTTCCGGATTAGATATAGTTGAGAAAAGGAAAGCCCAAGATGGTAGATTTTCTTTCCTTTATAAAGAAAGAGAAATTGATTTTCGAACTTCTATAATTCCAACAATGAATGGAGAAAAAGCAGTAATTAGAATTTTAGATAAATTTAATTACAATTTTACTTTACAAGATTTATATCTTACGGTAGAAAATAAAAAAACTTTCCTAAGAGCTATAAATCAAAATAGTGGAATTATTTTGGTAAACGGTCCCACTGGTTCTGGAAAATCAAGTACACTTTACAGCATACTAAAATATAAAAATAGTGATGAAGTAAATATTTCAACGGTTGAAGACCCTATAGAATATCAAATTGATGGTATAAATCAAATTCAATGTAAAGATGATATAGGATTGAACTTTGCAACAATTTTAAGATCGTTGCTTAGGCAAGATCCAGATATTTTAATGATAGGTGAAATCCGTGACAAAGACACTGCAGAGATAGCTGTCAAAGCATCTCTTACAGGTCATCTAGTATTTTCAACATTGCACTCAAATGATAGTTTAGGCTGTATAAATAGATTAATAAACTTAGGCGTTAATGATTATTTATTAAGTTTAGTTTTAACTATGATAGTTTCTCAAAGACTAGTTAGAAAATTATGTCCACACTGTAAAAAAATAGATTCAGAGTACAAAGAAAAATTATCTTCTCTTTCTCTCGACGAAAAAAATTATCAAGATATAATTTTTTACACTTCAGTTGGTTGTGAAAAATGTATGAACACTGGCTATATAGGCAGGCTTCCCATCTTTGAGATTGTATTTTTCGATGAAAAATTGAGAAATTCTTTGTTGAAAAAAGAAGCAATTAAATCAGACCATAAAAAATTACTTGATGATGGAATCATAAAAGCAGAACAAGGTCTTACATCTTTAGATGAATTATTGAGGCAACTATGAAAAACAAAAAAGAAAAGATTTTATTTTTTACAAAAGAATTAACAATAATGTTAAAAAGTGGAATTACTTTTATGAACAGCATCGAGATTTTATTAAAGGAAGAAAAGGAAAAAAATTTTAAGCAAATACTAAAAAAAATTTATAAAAATTTAGCTGCTGGTAAAAATATATTTAATAGTTTTAAAGAGTTTTCAAATATTTTTGGCAATACTTATCTGTATATGCTAAAAGTTGGAGAATTAACCGGAACTTTAGAGCAAAGACTCGAAGATATTTCAAACAATATTGAATTTGAATTAGAAACCAAGAAAAAAATCGGTGGAATTTTAATATATCCCCTAATTGTTCTCTGCTTAACACTTATAATTGTAAGTTTTTTATTAATATTCATACTACCAAATTTTATCTCAATCTTTGAAGAGAACAATATAGAACTACCATTTGTTACAAAAATTCTTATTTTTATCTCAAGAACTTTTCATTTCATTTTAATTTTTATTATTTTTATAGTATTTTTACTATTCTCTCTAAACAAACATATAAACAATAATAAATTTAAAAAAATTAAAAAAGATCGCTTTATTTTAAAATTCCCTATTTTTGGTGAAATAATAAAATTATCTCTAGCTGCTGAACTTTATCATTCATTATTTCTTCTTTTATCAGTGGGACACAGTCTGATAGACGGCATAGATATTTTGTATATGAATACTAATAATTTTTATATAAAAGAAAATCTACTTTTAGTCAAACGTTCTCTTTTGTCTGGGGAAAATATTTCAAATTCTTTTAAAAAATTAGATCTATATAACTCAAGATTTTCTTTACTTATTACATCTGGAGAAGAAAGTGGTAATCTAGCTGAAAATTTTTTTCAAATTTCAAAAATTTTAAAACAAGATTTTGAATATAATTTGAAAAAGAAAATAGCATTTATCGAACCTATAACAGTAATATTTTTAGGAATGGTAGTTGCTTTCATAGTCATTGCAATTTATTTACCAATTTTATCTGTAGGAGAAATTTTTAATTAATATATTAGGAGGTTTTTATGAAAAACAAAGGATTTTCATTAATTGAAATTGTGGTTGCTGTTGCAATAATTGGAATTTTATCAGGTATCGTTGGACTTCAATTGAGAGGTTATATTGCTAAAGCTAAAGATGCAAAAGCTGTTGCAACTTTAAATTCTTTCCGTGTGGCTGCTCAACTATATCAAACTGAAAATGAAACAGCTTTAGTTGATGTTGCAGATTTAAATACTTATAACGAAGCTAAAGTTATTGAAGGTTTAAAAAAATTAGAAACATATTTAGATAATAATGCAAAAGAGATAATGGCTAAACCTGAAATGGTAATAGGTGGATCTAAAACTGCTGCTGATGCTGATGTGAAATATGGAGGAAAAGTTAGACTAACATTTAAAAATCCGAGTGGAACAAGTGACGGATTTTACATTTGGCTAGAACCAACAGACGGAACTGGAGATTTTGATATTAAAGGTCACAAATGGATAGAATATTAATTCTTATAATTTATGCTTTATTAACTATGATAATGTATATAGATATTAATAAAAAATATATACCCAATATTTTAAATTTTATAATTCTTTTGCTGGCTATAATTTATCGTGGATTTTGGGATATAGAAAATTTTTTCATTGGAGCAGCTTGTTACAGCTTGCCTATTTTGATTTTTTATGGCTATGTTTCTGACATATTAGATCGGGAAGTTTTGGGATTTGGAGATATAAAATTAATAATAGGACTTGGAGGCCTGCTTTATAAAGTGGAGCAGAGTTTATTTTTACAAATATACATTTTCTATCTTTTAGTCTTCTCTCTTGCAACACTATATCTTCTTTCTTATTATATTTTTAATTTAACCCAAAAGAAAAAAATTAAATTGAGAGGAAAAGAAATTGCTTTTGCTCCTTATATCTGTATTAGTTTTTTTATTTTAAATAATATAAATTTTTTAGGGTTTGCTTATGAATAAAAATAAAGCTTTTAGTTTAATTGAAGTCATTGTTGCGGTTTTTATTTTAATGATAGTTTTAATCCCGAGTGCTAGATTAAATATAAAACAATTCGAAACATTCAATACTGTCCAAAAAAATGATAGTACTCTCTATTTTCTAAATTCATTGAATAATTATATGAAAAACAATTATAAAAATATTTCTAACAATATACACTTTGATTATAATGATAGTTCTGAATTTCTAAGAGACTTTAATAATTTTAAAAATATGATTCCAAAGCATCCAAACGAAAATTTCAAACTTTCTATTCAGCTTAAAGAAATAGAAGTCAACTTTTATAATGAAAATAAAAAAGCTGTGTTAGGAACTATAAATTTTTCTAATAATTCTAAAAACTTTGAAAAAAATTTTATAAAATTTGAGGAATAAGATGTATACAAATAAAAATAAAGCTTTCTCTTTTGTAGAAATTATAGTCGCTATATCTATAGCTTTAATTATCAGTTTTATTAGCCTTAGTTATTTCTTAACTATAAATAAAAGTTTTGTGAACCTAATGAATTTGCATAAAAGAGAAAAAGAAATAATCACCTGCCGTGAACTTATAGATAGCTACATCAATTGGAATGAAACTAAAGATTTTAAAATTCTAAATAATATTTCAAGAACAAATAAACCTAAAATTTCAATTTCTAATTTTTCAAAAAATAGTGAAGCAGAGGGTAATTTCTTAGCTATCCGAATACGGAGTTTTTCTGAAAATAAATTTTGCAATTATTATAGATGCTTTCTATTCGAAAAAAATAAATTAAGAATGGGATATTTCAATGATTCAAATTTATACAAATTACATAGAATATTCGATGAAACAATCATACTAGAAGATTGTAGGGGTAAATTTATTTTTGTTAATAATAATTTAAAATTAGAAATTCAGGATCTAAAAAGAGGAAAAATCTATGAAGAAATCCTATTTTAAAAATAAAGGTTTCATTCTTTTGCAGGTTATTTTAATTTCTTTTTTATTCTTAAGTTTAACTCTTATTATTCAGTTACTTTTAGATAGTAGATTTGAATTATATAAATTAAATGAAAAATCTCAAGCTTTTATTACTAAAGCAAATTTTTTAGATGAGATTATTAAACAAGAATTTAAAAATATCGAAAATAAAATAAATAATAAAGAGATTAGTTGTGTTGAAGATCTTATTCATAAAAATAATTTTGATGAAAGAATTTATTTACCTTCTTGCAAAGAAAAAATTTCAAAATTTGGTTACACTATATTAAAAGAAAAAAACAACAAGACTTTAGAAGAACGTTTGAAAAAAACTTTTACCTCCACTTTTGTTATTAACTATCAAAAAGAAATAAAAATAGAAAATAAGACTTATTTTATTCGAGCTACTGTAGAGTACAAAATTATCGGCTCTAAAAATTTAAATAATTTAGGTGGAGGAACTCTAAAAAGGATGTGGATATTGGAAAATGTTTAGCAAAAATTTACCTTTAATCTATCTTAAAGATCTTGATGTAAAAAATACAAAAAATTCCATTCTCTGCTTAGATAATTCCTTTTTTCATATTTTTAATATGACGGTGGAAAATATTTTAAACGATGAAGATAGAATTGAAAAAATTGAAGACAAGCTTGAGATAATTTTCCCTAAATTTGATGAGGATAATTTTGTATTAAGGTTCGAACTTGTAAAAAAGAATAAAAAGAGTGAGGATTTAATTGTTTATTTATTAGACCTAGAATATTTAAATAACTATCTTATTATTGATGATATGAGGGATTATAATTTTATCTCAATTATTCCTTCATTTTTTATATGCAGGGAATTTAAAAATTGTGAGAACTTATTTAATTTTGATATTAGTAAACAGTTTCTTGTTATATCAGAGTATACAAACAATAATATAAAAGAAATTTTAACTTTTCAATTAAATAATTTCGAAGATAATGAGCAAGAGACTTCAGGAATTAATGATACTTACGATATTATAAATATGTATTTAAATAAACTTCCTCTTGATGCACAACTTGTGTTTACTGGCAATAATATAAATTTAGATTATCTCGAATTAGATAATAAAAATTATTCTTCCTTTAACTGTGGTAAATTAGATTTTTCAAAATATCTAAATTTTTTGCCAGATACATTGAAAAATAAATTTTCTTTTTATTATATTAATACTTTGTATTTTTTTATAATATTGGTCTCATCACTTATTCTTCTGCTATCCTCTCTGCTACTTTTCTATAATATCAGTGCTTCTGAAGAGGAATTAGAAAATTTAAACAGTGTGGAGCTTCGACTTGAAGATGAAATAAATCAAATTAAAAATGAAATGGTGGAAGTTCAAAAAGAAATTAATGAATTAGAAAATAACTTTGAAAAAGAAGAATTTGTAAATTTCAAAATAAGTTCTTTTTTAGAAAATATTAGTAGTCTCTGTCCTAAAGAAATAAAAATAAATTCTATTGAATACGACGACAATAAAATTTTTAATATTGAGGGTTCTTGTTTAAAAATAGATTTTATAGTTAATTTTTTAGAAAATATTTCAAACGTTAAGGACTTTAAAATTATAAATTACGATTATATTATAAAAAATGAAAATAAAATCGAATTTAAAATAGAAATAAAATATTTAGGAGAGTGAATAAAAATGAAAAAAAATTATAAAATAATAATTTCAATTTTTTCATTTTTATTTGTTTTTTATTTTTTAATTTTTAGGAATATTTTTACTCTTATGGAAGTGAGAGAAAATATTGAACAAAAAGAAATAGAAATTGAAAAATTGAGATATGAGAAAAAAGTTAATCTTAATGCTCTTGAATTAAAAAAGAAAAGTTTGGAAGAAGAAGAGGAAAAATTAGAAAATTTAATATCAAAAGATGAGAAAGAAAATTTTTCAAATATTGCTTCTTTATTCAATTATTTAAGGGAAAAAATCTACACTCATAATATTTATTTTGAAAACTTTGCTAGAAGTCAAATGAAAGATGAAAATTTAAAAGTTACTATGAGTTTTAGAGGAGATGAGGTTAGCATCAAAAATTTTTTTGAGGATGTAGAGAATGATATATATGATATAAATTTTTCTAATTCCTATTTTATTATAAATTCCGATAAGAATATTTTAAATGTGAAAGCTTCTTTAAAAACAAAATTAAAAAATGAAAAAGAGAATAATGATATTACAATCAATAATAAAAATATTTTTAATGCTTCTCCAAATAAAAATTCTGAAACTTCACTAATGAGAATAGGAAGTAAAAAATTTTACAGAAATAAAAGGCAAGGTGAGTAAAAAATGTTAAAGAAATTTATATTATTTTTATTCATAAGTATATCATCGATTATTTATGCCAACAACCTAAGTCGAGATATAGATATTGTTGGCATGCCTCTTCATGATGTTTTAGCAATTTTATCAAAAGAAAGTGGGAAAAATTTAATAAGTTCAAAAGAAACTAAAGATATTATTGTTGATACGTATTTTCTTAAAGGAGACGATTTTGATAGAGTTCTAAATTCTTTAGCAGTATCCTATGATCTTACTTTCTCAAAAGTTGACGATACAATTATTTTTATGCTTCCATCTGAAAAGAATAATAAGAAAGCTAAAATAATTGGTCAAGTTTTTTCAGGAAATAAAATCTTACCCGATGTTAAAATCGAAATTCAAGATACTAATAAAATATTTAAAACTGATGAAAATGGAAATTTTATTATTGATGCTATACCTAAAGATGTATATTTATTTAAATTTTCTAAAGAAGGCTTCGAAGATAGAGGAGAAATCGTTTCTGCTACAAAATCTATCAATATTTTAAACATTGAACTAAAAGAAAATAAAGAAAAAGTAAATGATGTTCCTTTAGAAAAAAATAAAATTATCAATACAAATTTTTATGAAATCGATGGGAAATATTATCATACAAAAACTTTTACTCTTTACAATATTTCACCTGATGACATCTTAAAAATTTTAAAAGATACTTTTGGAGATAAAATAAAAGTTAGTAGCTTACCAAAAGTAAATAAATTGGTGGTAAGTGCAGAAAAAGATATTTTAGAAAATGTTATCGAGATTATAGATGAGATGGATCGAAACCCAAAACAAGTAAAAATTACTTCGCAAATTTTAGATATTTCCAATAATCTCTTTGAAGAGCTAGGTTTTGACTGGGCATTTAACCACTATTCACAAGGTAATAAAAATGGGATACTCCAGTCTGTTGTACTTGATAGTGTAGGAATTGCAAGTGGAGGAAAAGTTTTAGGTAGTGTAGCAAATTTTTCAAGACAATTTAATAATAAAAGTGATGTGCTCTCTCTTGGCTTGAATCTTCTTGAATCAACTAATGATCTCGTTGTTAGTTCTGTTCCAACTCTTATGATAGCTAGTGGAGAAGAGGGAGAATTTAAAGTAACGGAAGAAGTTATAGTTGGAGTGAAAACTCAATGGGAAAATAAAAAAGATAAAGTCTCTGAACCTGTGTTTAAAGAAGCGGGATTAATTATGAAAGTAAAGCCTTCCATAAAAGATGATGATTATGTCATTTTAGAAATTACTTTAGAATTGAGTGATTTTAAATTTAAAAAAAATTTATTAAATATTAAAGAGATAAATTCAGGAACTTATAACTCCGAAGGTGGTTCAAGAATGGGAAGAAGTCTCACAACTAAAGTCAAAGTAAAAAATGGAGACACTATTTTACTTGGCGGCTTGAAAAAAACCTTACAACATAGTATCGAAAATAAAATTCCTATTCTTGGAGATATTCCTATTATTAATTTTTTCTTTAAAAATTCCTCTAAGAAAAAAGAGAATTCAGATATGTATATTAAATTAAAAGTAGAAATTGAAGAATAAATTTTTTATATTTGCAAAAATTTTTAAAATTGTTTATAATATCTTTACAAAAATTTATTCCGAGGTGATAGGATGAAAAATATTAAGAAAATTTTATTTGTTGCTTTGTTTGGACTTTTAACTTTTAGTTCTTTTGCAGCAAATATGAAAGATACTGAAAAAGCTAAAAATGGTCAAGAATTTATGGAAATTTTTATGACAAACACTGAGTATGAACCTAGATACCTAGCTTGGCAAAATTCTGTAAAAAATATGGATTCTGAAGAGAAAGCAAATGTGGATGCTGAAGCTGAAAAACTTCTTCAAACTAAAACTAGTGGAGAAGTCAAATATAAGACTAAAGATGGAACTTTAATAGTAAGTTCAAAAATTGAAAATGGAAAACCTGTATCTATGACTATGTATGACAAATCAGGAGCTATAACAACTATATCTCAAGGACAAATAACTATTTTTTATAGAAATGGAAAAGAGGCAGCCGTAACAAAAAGTGACGAAATTGATCCGTCAAGAGGTTTTTCTAAACCTGAAGCTGCTACTGGAGAAATTTACTACTCAAACGGTATATTAGCTGGTAAATCTGATCTAAAAGAAGGACATATCATTTTTTATCATAAAAATGGAAAGCCTTTCTTTGAATCAAAAAAAGATTGGGATAAAGAAAAAAGATATTAATTTTTATTCATCTTATATTCATAAATCTTTTATATATTTATGTATATAAAACCCCTACCCTAAATATAAAAATAAGAAAAGGGCTGTTGCAAATCAACAGCCCCTTTTAATTCATTATGAAATTTTTTTTCTTTTATGATCTTTTACAGATTTACAAAAAAAGAATAAAGTTATAAAAAGTAAAACTGAGGTCATCCAGATTGCTTTTCCTAAGAAAAATCTCCCTAAAAATATTGACATCGTAGCTCCTGTTACAAAAGATAAAATCATTGACAGATGGCTAAGTGAGATTCTTTTTTTGTTTTTATCTCCAGTTTTCAAATATCTTACAAAATTTGCAGATGATTGTTTAACGTGATTTGTACAAAATGGAGTTGCCATTCCCATACCGTGAGCTTTTTCAAAAGTATTGAATTGCATTGCCGCTGTAAATGCTATTGTGAAATTTGTAAATTCGTATGGGGCTGTTTCTGGAACAAAGCCCAAAAATATTGTTACTACTAAGCTAAAAAATAATAAAATTCTCTCCCAAATAAAAGGAGAAATTTTATTTATATATTTTGAAATTAATTCTGAAAAAATAATTCCACAAATATAAGCAAAAAATGTTGCAAGAGCATTTTTTATAAGTGGCACATCCCAAGTAGCTAGCCCTAAGGATAAGAATACTAAGTTTCCTGTTTGTGCATTTACAAAAACTTTTCCTCTTAATGAATAGGTAAATCCTCCCCAAAATCCAGCAATTAACATCAGCATACAAAAAAGCCAAAGTCTCTCGTTGGGTGGAAAATTAATTTTATCATCATAAAAATTTTTTAATTTTATTTTATTCATCATAAACCTCTAATTAATGTAAAATTTTATTCTATTTACATTTTAAATGTTTTTTCTACTTATGTCAATAAGGGGAGAGCCGTCGCAATAATTTACGACGGCTCTTTAAATGGGTAAATAATTTATTCTATAAATATTTTATAGATAACTTTATAATGATTGATAATAGCGACTACGATTTAACGGGAGTACCCCGTAGTTAAAAGTATTTTTATCTTTTGCATAAGAAGTATATGGAATTTTTGAAAGATAAATTCTTTCCATTTGCCATAATATTATAAACCTCTTTCACTTCAACATCTTTATCTTCTACATTCGAAATAAAAGCATAAGGAAAATTAAGTTTTTAATGATTTTTTATTTCTCTCAAAAATTTTTTCATTAGAATATTTTTCCTGTTTGTCAAAAACAAAAACACGTCAAATAAAATTGACGTGTCCTAGTTATTTTTTTGATAGTATTTTTATTTTACCTTCTTTCTCAAAATTCCAAATATTACTCCAGAAATTATTGATCCTATAGCAATTGAAACTATAAAGAAAATTACTGAATGTATAGTTGGCATTGCAGGTATAACGAATATTCCTCCGTGTGGTGCAGGAGCAGTTACTCCCCAGAATTGAGTTAACCCACCAGCTATTGCAGCTCCAATCACACAAGATGATATAACTTTCAATGGTTCTTTAGCAGCAAATGGAATTGCTCCCTCTGTGATAAAAGATAATCCTAAAATAAAGTTTGATAATCTAGATTGTTGTTCTTTTTCATCAAATTTATCTTTGAATAATGTCATTGCCAAGGCTATTGCTAAAGGTGGAACCATACCTCCAGCCATAACGGCAGCCATAAATGCACCATTACCTGTATCAGTAAATACTCCTATTGAGAATGTATAAGCTGCTTTATTGATAGGTCCTCCCATATCCACACTCATCATTCCACCAAGAATTGCCCCTAGCAAAACGGCATTCGCAGTTCCCATATTGTTAAGCCATCCCGCAACAGCAATATTAACTTGAGTAAATATTGGCCCTATAACATAATACATTAAAATTCCAGTGATAAGTAAACTGAATATTGGATAGATTACCATTGATTTCATTCCATCAAATTGTTTTGACATATTTCTTGTAGCTTTTTTTAAGAAAATTACCGTATACCCTGCAATGAACCCTCCGATAAGCCCACCTAAAAATCCAGCACCTTGGCTTGCCATATATCCTGCAACAGCCCCTGGCATAAATCCTGGTTTGTCAGCAATACTCATAGCAATAAATCCAGCTAAAACAGGTATTAAGAAGTGGAAAGCATTTCCTCCGATTCCCATAAATAATTTAAATAATGGGTTGCTCTCTCCACCAAATCTTTCAAATATAAATGCAATAGCTATTAAAATTCCCCCACCTATTACGAATGGAAGCATATTAGATACTCCACTCATAATACTTTTATAAATTACTCTTCCAACCGAATCTGATTCTTTTGAATCTTCTTCATTTTTTGAACTTACTTCTGCTTTAAAAACAGGAGCTTCTCCATTTAAAACTTTATTAATTAATTTTTCAGCATTTTTTATTGCATCAGCAGTACTTGTAACTATAGCATTTTTCCCATTGAAACGAGCAGTTTCAACTTTTTTATCGGCAGCAACAATTACTCCAACCGCTTCATTTATATCTTCAGCTGTTAAGTTATTTTTTATTCCATCAGCACCATTAGTTTCAACTTTAATATCTACTCCTATTTTTTCTCCAGCTTCTTTAAGAGCGGCTTCTGCCATATAAGTATGTGCTATCCCCGTTGGACAAGCAGTTACTGCTATAATTTTCTTTTTGTTTGAGCTAACTTCTTTCTTAGGTTCTTCCTTTGGTTCTTCTTTTTCAGAATATTTATCTACCAAAGCATAAACTTCGTCAGCAGTTTCACAAGTTTTTAATCCATTTGTGAAGTCATCGTTCAATAACATTTTAGATAATTTTGCTAAAGTCTCAATATGTAAATCATGAGCTCCTTCTGAAGCAGCTATCATAAAGAAAATATGAACTGGTTCTCCATCTAAAGCATCGTAGTCAATCCCTTTATGCGATCTTGCAAATAAAACTGAAGGACTTTTAACAACTGAAGTTTTAGCATGTGGCATTGCAATACCTTCTCCTAAACCTGTTGAACTTCTTTCCTCTCTTTTCAATATTAAATCTTTGAATTCAGTTTCATCAGAAATAATATCTTTCTCCTTTAATTTTGTTATCATTTCATCAATAGCTTCCATTTTTGTAGAGGCTTTTAAATCCATGATCATCAATTCTTTTTTTAGTAAATCTTTAATTTCCATAATTCTCCCTTTCTATAATTAATTTTTTTTCTATTTCTTCAATAAAGTTTAACTCTCCAATATCTTCTGAAAAACTTGTAGCTGTTCCACAAGCAACAGCAAATCTAAAAGATTTTTCTATATCATTATTTTTTAACATAGCATTGACAAAACCTGCAACAACAGAATCCCCCGCTCCAACAGTATTGACAACATTTTCTTTTGCTCTTAATGGATGAGCAAACATTGAAAAATCTTTACCTATGTATAAAGCTCCATCTCCACCAAGGGATACTATGACATTTTCTGCTTTATCAACTAAGTTCTCCCTAACATAAGAAATGATTTCTTGATTATTTTTAAAATCTCTTTTTGCATAATCTTTTAACTCATCTCTGTTTGGTTTTATCAAAAACGGTTTGTATGTTAAAGACTTTTTAAAAGTTTCTCCACTGCTATCAAGAGTAAATTTTACACCATTTTTATTTAAAATTTCTATTATTGTGATGTAAAAATCATTTCCTAAACTTGCTGGAACAGATCCAGATAAAATAACAAAATCATCAGATTTTATTTTTCTAATTTTCTCTAAGAATTCTTCCCTTTCTTTATCAGAAATTTTTGGACCTTGACAATTAATCTCAGTTTCTGTAGCAGTTTTTAGTTTAACATTAATTCTTGTATTTTCTTCAACATTTACAAAATCTGATAAAATATTTAAAGTTTTTAAATTTCTTTCGATAAAAGCTCCAGTAAAACCACCTAGAAAACCCAAATTTACACAATCAGTTCCTACGTTTTTTAATAACTTTGAAACCATAATTCCTTTTCCTATTCTACTAATTATATAAGTACTTTTTATTTTTTTCAATGTTTTTTGAACACTAATTTTAGATTTTTTTTGTTGATTTTTTTCTCATAAAAATAAAAGTAATATTTTTATTTTTTTAAACTTGATTTTTTATGAATAAAATGCTAGAATACGATGTATTATATAAAAAAGTATATTAAGGAGGTGCTGACAATGCAAAGATGTGAAATCACAGGAACTGGTCTTATCAGCGGAAATAAAATATCTCACTCTCATAGATTAACTAGAAGAGTATGGAAACCAAACCTACAAGTTACAACTATAGTTGTTAATGGGACTCCAATAAAAGTAAAAGTATGTGCTAGAACTTTAAAATCTCTAAAAGGAGCTTCTGAAGTAGAAGTTATGAGAATTTTAAAAGCTAATGCTGCTACTTTAAGTGAAAGATTAGTAAAACACTTAAACAAATAAATTTTTAGAAATTAGTGCACTTATTTTTAAAAATTAT
>QWCZ01001289.1_pt1 | contig 18470 bp, 20 predicted proteins | sample 1972651 | NCBI WGS metagenome assembly QWCZ01 (sample SAMN09866695, study PRJNA288562) | Human oral metagenome isolate pre1_saliva, whole genome shotgun sequencing... | isolation source: mouth | host: Homo sapiens | place: USA: California
CCTTCTGTATGGCGATGCCAACGCAGAGAGCTACGTGGGGAGCAACAGCTACCAGCAGTCGCAGGTGTGCTTCGGTGTGATCTCCAAGATCCTTCGTGCGCTTGATCCTCAGCTCAGACGCTTCAAGATCAACCGTGAGCAGGTCTTTAACCGAATGCCAGGGAAGATGTCCATTGCCCGTTGCTTGTCGTCTGCAGCAGACCGCTTGGATGGGCTTAACGCCTCGCTGGTGATTATCGATGAATATGCACAGGCGGAGAGCGATGCGCTGAAGAGCGTCCTCACCTCTTCGATGGGTGCAAGGCGCAATCCCCTGACCTTCGTTATTACCACCGCCAGCGACAAGCTCGATACGCCTTTTACGGAAATGCTGGATGCCTATAAGTCTATCCTCCGCGGAGAGGTCTCGAATGATAGCATCTTCGCACACATCTTTGAGCCCGATGTAGATGACGAGGAAGGCGACCCTAATACGTGGCACAAGGTGCAACCTCACTTGGGTGTCACCGTGCGCCCTGAATACTACGAATCGGAGTACGCCAAAGCTCAGCTCACCGCTGGGGATATGAAAGCCTTCCGCAACAAGCTACTCAACATCTTTGCCCGTGACGAGAGGGATCTTTGGATACCACGTGAGACCATTGAGAAGGCTTTTCTGCACGTCCCTATGGAAGCTCTTCGTGGCTATCGTGCTATGTGCGCTGTGGACTTGTCGGTGCGAGACGACTTCAGTGCGCTCACCTTCCTTGTCTATACGCCAGGTCGTGTCCCCGAAGGACGTACAACAGAGTGTCCCTTCCACGCTATTACGTATTACTTCTTCCCCGAAGGGATGCTCTCCACACACGTCAATAGGGAGCTGTATAAGCGGTGGGCGGACGAAGGGTATTTGACGCTCTGTAAGGGCGACAGCATCGACTACCCCCTTATTGTCGATACCATCCTTCGCCAGCAATTCTACACGCTCAAAATAGGCTACGACCCGTACAAGGCATTAGAGTTTACGAACCTACTGCGCTCTACCCCTCAGGTAGGCAAGGCGAATTTAGAGGCGATACCACAGACCAATGGCTCGTTTAACACTGCGGTAATGTCTTTTGAGCTCGCTCTATCTCAGGACAAAATAACCTTTGAGCCTAATCCAATCACGTCTTACTGCTTTGGCAATGCGGTAATCGATGAGGATAGGCTGGAAAACAGAAAGCCCGTCAAGGCGGTGGCTTCGGACAAGATTGACGGAGCTATCACGTGCCTTATGGGCTTTTGGCTCTTCAACCACTTCAAGACAATCGTATAGCTATGAACCTTCCTTCCATTTTTGCACGCTTCTTCCAGCGCAAGGCTGAGACAGAGCAGCGCAGTTGCTCTTCGCAGCGCATACAAGACTTTATCGCTCAGTTCCCGACGACTTCGGTCTCTTCCCCCGATAGCGCAATGGCTATTGCCAGCGTCTATCGATGCGTGGATATTCTCTCGGGGACAATTGCCTCGCTCGAGGTGCAGCACCTCAAGAAGACGGGGCGCATCTTCGCCTTTGACGAAGATAGCAAGCTCAATATCCTCTTCGCTGGGCAAGCCAACGAGCGTCAAAACTTCTTCACGCTTCTCCAGCACGCTATGATTAGGCTTTTGCTCTCGGGCAATGCCTATATCCTGCCACGATTGACCGCACGAGGAGAGCTCAAAGACCTTATCCTGCTTAGCGATGGGGCGGTAGCCTACGACCAGCAGAGCAACAGCTACCAAGTCACAGACTATGTGTGGGGCATCTATGGAGTCTACACTGCAGACGAGATTATCCACCTGAAGAACAAGAGCCTCGATGGTGGATACACTGGAGTGTCCACTATTCGATATGCTACGTCTTCGCTCTCGCTGAGTGCCAACGCTGACAAGCAGACCAACGATGGTCTTCTCTCGGGCAACCAAAAGAGCGGTTTCCTTGTCGGGGGCAATGAGCTACAGGGCTTAGGTGCGCTTGACCAAGACGTAGCGGACAAAGTTGCTGACCGTGTGAATAAAGAGATTGCGGAGGGCAGGCGCATCATTCGTCTCTCAGGCTCGATGCAGTTTATTGAGTCGTCTATGAGCAATTCTGACGCTCAGCTCTTGGAGGTGCGCAAGTATTCGGTCTTGGATGTATGTCGCTTTTTCGGGGTGCATCCGTACATGGTATTCGCAGACCAAAGCACCAACTACAAGGAGGCGGAGAACTCGCAAATCAACTTCCTCAATCAGACGCTTCGCCCCTTCCTTCGCCAAATAGAGCAGGAGTTTTCCACGAAGCTAATACCACGAGGCAAGCGCACCACGGAGCGCATACGCTTTGACCTCTCAGGGCTATTTGCCACCGACCTACGCACACGTGCGGACTACGTCAAGAGCAGTGTGGAGGCTGGGGTGATGACTCCGAACGAAGTGCGCATCTTCGAGGGCAGAGAGCCACTGGAGGGAGGTGACCAGCTCTTTATCTCGTGCAACGTAGCTCCAGTTTCCTCACGTCCGAGCATCGAAGAGCTCCATCCCGAAGGAGGAAAAGAGGACAATGGTGCGCAAAGTGGGGTCAAATAGTCGCCGTATCCACGTTAGGAAAAAGCCAAAAGCCAAAACCTATGAGTAAGACCGACAACATATACGAACGAAGGAGCAGCCACAGTGCGCTCTCCGCCCCCTCTCTGGTGGGTGAAGAGAAGCGCACCATCGAGGGGCTTGCTATCGTCTACGATGAAGAGAGCGAAGTGATGTACGACTGGTGGGAAGACCGCTCTTTTCGTGAGATTGTCCACCAGGGCGCAGTCACCGAAGAGCTTTTGCGCTCGTCCGATATCTTAGCCCTCTACGAACACGACAGAAAGCAGTTGCTTGCACGAAGCACCAACGGGAACGGGAGCCTCCAGCTAACCATTACTGAGCGTGGGCTTCAATACCGCTTCGAAGCACCCAACACGCAGTTAGGCAATGATACGCTGGAGCTTCTCCGCAGGGGAGACCTCCGCGGCTCTTCCTTCCTCTTCGGTGTGAAGAAGGGGGATACTCGCTGGGAAGAGCTTTCCGATGGTACGTGGCTTCGACACATTGACCACTTCTCGTATATCGGTGATGTCTCTGTGGTGAGTACCCCTGCTTATCCAGCGACCACCGCCTCTGCAGAGCGTGCCAAGCGTGCGCTCGATGAAGAGCGTGGGCTACCAGCAAACGAGCCTATCCCTGAGCCTGAACCCACGCCCGAGCCAACACCAACACCCTCACCCGAAGCGACTGCGCTTAGTCAGTTAGACCAGCGCGCGCTGCTTTGGGCTGATGCAAAGATGTCCAACCATTAACCAACCCAACAATTAACTATGACAAAAGAACAAGAAGAGCTGATGGAGCTTCATGCACGCTTCAAGGAGCTTCAGACGAAGCGCAAGAGCGGTGAGCTCAGCGAAGACGAGCAGCGCACCCTTATCCAGCTCAGCGAAGAGCTGCAGGAGCGTGGCATCGATGCTTTGGTAGAGAAGGCTCTGACGAAGGATGTGGCTAACGAGGCTCGAGAAGCCAATAGCAAGTTCATCGAAGCTGGTCAGCGTTGCTTCAACACGCATCAGGCTGTTGACTGCGAATTGCGTGCTACGACTATGGCGGGTAACGTCAAGGCAGCTATGCCCACGGTAATCAACGAGGTGATCAACCCTCTGGAGGCGGAGCTTATCCACACGAAGGTAGGGCTGAAGATGCAGACTGGTGTCGTGGGTCAGCCTATCTGGCCAGTGCTTGCTGGTATCACAGCCACCATAGCTAACGAAGATGTAGCACTCACCGACCAGACGATTAGCTTAGACAAGGTGGTTGCCAAGTCGGAGCGTGTCGGTGTGATTGCTCCTGTCACCATCCAGGCACTGGATGCTACCAACCTCAACATGCGTAGTATCGTGCTGGAACGCTTGGGTAAGGCTGTTGGTACTGCCATCAATAGCGCACTCTTCGCAAAGACCGCTCCAGTTGCTCCCAACAATGGTATCGGTAGTATCCTTGCTACTCCCTATGGTACTCCTGTAGCAGGTACTGCGTGGTCGGGTACGGTAGCACCTACCATCAAGGAAATCGTATCGCTCGAGGCAGAGGTATTAGGCAAGGATGTGCGTATGGACGATAGCGCAGCCTACTTCGTTCACCCGAAGACCTACTGCTTGCTGAAGTCTACTCCCGTGGAGAAGGGAAATCCTCAGATGATCCTGCAGGATGGCTATATGAATGGCTACCGTGTGGTCTCCACGACCTTCATGCCCGAAGATGCTATCCTCTTCGGTGTGATGTCGTACGCTGTGCTTGCACACCACGGAAGCGGCGACCGCCTGTTTGCTCAGTACATCGGGCGCAATGACCGAATTGAGTTCTCGCTCAACGGGGACTACTCGCTCACGGTGCTTCGCAATGAAGCCTTTGCCTGTATGAAGCGTAAGTAACCTATGCCTACCTATATCACTCTCGAGGAAGCGAAGAAGCACCTCAACGTAGAGCATGAAGAAGATGACGACTTCATCAGTGAGCTCATTGACACAGCCGAAGAGCATCTATCTGCGCTACTCAATCGACAGCTTTACACTGTGGAGACGAGTGCTGGAGACTTGCCTGCACCCCTGCGTCACGCTCTGAGGATGCTCGTTGCACGCTTCTACGCTGACCGAGAGGGGTACAGGGTCGGGCGTGTCACAGAGCTTCCGTTTGCCCTCGGGTCACTAATCGGTAAATACCGCTTGGAGCGATGAATGCAGGAGCGTTCACCCACCGCCTGACCTTCCTCAGGGCTGAGAAGGAGCAGACCGCTTCGGGCGCAGTCCGCGAGCGTCTCGTGGATCACTTCCACGCCCGAGCTTTCTTGCGCACCCTGCGTCCGACTTACGACAAAGACGGACTGCAGGCGCGTGAGATAGTCGATACCTCAGCGGTGGTCTTCGTGGTGCGCTCCGACAAGCGTCTACCATCTGCTGGGTGGCTTCGCTTCGATGGGATGCTTTACCGCATCGTCTTGCTCCAGCCAATGCTTGACCGCACGGTGCAGGTGACTGCACGCTACGTAGATGAATAGCTATGCCTGAAGTAGTATCGTTTCAAGGTCTCCCTGCGGTGACTTCGTTCCTTCAGCGACTGGAGGAAGCTCCATCAGAAGAGCGACTCCGTGAGCCTTTCTTTAAGGCTGCAGAGGTTTACCAGCAGGATGTTCGCGCGACCCTTCCTCCGCTCTACAAGCAACCGAATAGGAACGGACACGTACCACGTGGCAACCTTATCCGAGGGCTGAGGCGAAGGATGCCTAAGCGCAGTCATAGAGGGCGTGTCTCTATCTCCGTGGGCTTCTACTACGTCAATGGAGCGACCACTGGAAAGGTAAGTGATGCTGCTAACCATGCTCACCTTATCGACAAGGGGACGAAAGACCGCTACACCCGAAATGGCAAGTACAGAGGTAAGGTAGAGCCTAATTACTTCTGGACGCACGCAAAGCAGCGCAGCAGACCACGTGCTGAGAAAATCCTTATCGCTGGACTTACCCAATCATTCTCTACCCTATGAGTGTCTACCTCGATGCCAACCGCAAGTGGCGTACCTCCGAATGGGTGCGCACACAGCTCCTCAGTAGCGAAGAGCTACGTGCCTTCGTGGGAGAGAAGATCTTCCCCGTAATCGCTGAGGAAGACACTGCTGGAGACTTCATCATCGTCTACCGCAGTGCCTATGGGCGAGAGCGAGAAAAGTCTGGGGATGCACACAGCGAAGCCTTCGTGACAGCTCTTTGCTTCTCTGACGACTACGACCGCTCGCTCGCTATGGCGGAGCTGGTGGATGCCGTCTTAGATGGAGGGCGCAACGATGAAGTGGGGCGTATCTTCGGTAGCGCAGGACACAGTGCCACGCTGGACGCTTCGGAGGAAGGCTTCTCTGAGGGTAAATTCTACCAATCCCTAACTTTCGAACTATCCTAATCACCTCTAATAACGAATTTCTATGGCTGAGCCTAAGTACAACAAGAACATTGACCTGGTTAAGGGCGAGGAAAACCTGCTCTTCATCGCTGGTCTACCAGTCGCCTACGCTAAGAAGGACGATTTTAAGTTTTCCCCCTCGACAATCGATGTCGCCAGTAAGTTCTCGGGTAAATACGCGGACAAGATGGGCGGTAAAAACGAATGGTCGCTGTCTGTCGAAGCCTTCGTATCGAAGACATCGGGACACATGTCCTACGAGGCACTGGAGAATATCGCTGCTTCGGGCAAGGCAGTACCCTTTGAGATCTGCGCCGTGACGCTTGTCGATGACAACGGAGTGCGCAGCATCACCAAGGGTGCGGTCTTCCGCAAGGGGCGTGTGACCGTCTCCGACCTCTCCAAAGCCTCGAGCGCAGGGGAATATGAGACGTGTACCTGCACGCTCAACGGTTCTGGTCCTCTACTGAACGCAGCTGGTAAGGAAATCGGTAGTGCCGAAGCCCTCACTGCTGCAGGTGTAACCATCTCGTAGAATGAGTGCCACACCTTACAAATTGACACTCCGTGCGGTACTACTCTTTGAGAAGCTCACCGCACGGAGTTTCTCTTCGATGAGCATCCTGGACGAAGAAGATGCAGTGACGCTTCTCTATTGCCTCCAGCGATGCGAAGAAGGCGGTAGCATGCTTCATCTCGACGTATGGAAGCAAGTATTAGAGAGCGAATCGGTGAAGGGCGAGCTGTATGCCCGCTTGGAGCGCACGTTGGAGGCGATGATACCGCTTTCCCTCCCCGAAGGCACATCCCCCACCGAAGAGACGGACGAAGACACCTCCCCCGACTTCACCTCCATAGCAGGAATGCTGGTCGTGGATGGTGGCTTGTCCCCTTCCTACGTGATGGATACGATGGAGCTATGGGAAATCCCAGCCTTCCTCGATGCCCTTGACCGCAAGAAGAGAGAAGCCCTCGAGCATCAGCGTCTCTTCACGTGGATGACGATGATGCCTCATCTTTCCTCTGACTCCGTAGGCTCTCCCGAAGAGCTTCTCCCCTTCCCGTGGGAGCAAGCAGAGTCGAACGCTCGCAAGAAGCATCTATTTGACTTCCTTGCATCTGCAGATATACGGGAGTCTTAACTTCTATTTCCTCTATGGCTAACAACCTTTCCTTTTCCGTCCGCTTAGAGCTCCTTATAGAGAAATTCAAGCAGCAGGCAGATAGTGCCAAGGGTGCGCTCCGTGGCATCCAGTTCCAAGCTATTGCGATGGCTGGGGCTTTGGGTGCTGGAGTGACCTCGCTCAGTAGCTTGCTCTCTTCGCTGGTCAACACTGCACGCGAAGCAGGACGCTCACGCACCATCCTGCGCAACGTCAGCACCGATGCTCGGGAATACGCACGAAGCCTGAAGTTCCTCACTGACCTCACGGGCAAGTACGGTACTGACCTCATAGGCACGACCGAAGCGTTCGCTAAGTTCAAGGCAGCAGCCACTCCAGCAGGCGTGGCGATGGCAGAGCAGGAACGCATCTTCTCGAACATCAGTAAGGCGATGGCTTCGTTCGGTATCTCGGGCGGAGAGGCTTCGCTGACGATGATGGCTATTACTCAGATGATGAGTAAGGGGAAGATCTCCAGCGAAGAGCTACGAAGACAGCTCGGTGAGCGTATGCCTGTGGCGATGCAGGCGATGGCTAACGCAGCTGGGGTCTCGATGGCTCAGCTGGACAAGCTCCTCAAGGAAGGGAAGCTACGTAGTGCGGACATCATGGGGAAGTTCTCCGATGAGCTTGCTAAGCTCTCAGGGGACACCAGCACCGACAACCTCGAGTCCTCGCTGGGGCGACTGAAGAACGCTTTTACCGACCTGGCGGACTCACTCCATATTTACGACAACTTTAAGGCACTTGTCGATAAGGTCAAAGAAGCCTTAGACTACATCAAGACGCACCTCTCCAACCTCTATATATGGGCTGGTGGATTGCTCGGTGTGCGTCTATGGAGCAAGTTCTCCACGGCGTGGAATCAGGCAGGTGCGGTTATCAAGGCTTCGCAGGCGCAAGCCATAGCTGACGAGGCTTCAGCCAAGGAGTCTGCCAAGCGGGCTAAGCAGGAAGCACAGAAGGCACTCGCCGAAGCACAGAAACAGCTCCAGCGGGCAGAGGCTGCAGTTCAGGCGGCTGGCACTATGACGGAGAAGGAGCAGCGACGACTGGAGGCAGCCAAGTACACTGGCGATGTGCGCTTCCAAAAGGCGGTAGACAACTTCTCGAACGCACAGACAGAGAAGCGCACACTGCTGAACGAGCATCAGGCTCTGCTTCGTGGTATGCAGAGGAGCGAAGAAGAGGCAGCACAGAGAGTCGCCAACGCTAAGCTCGCACTCCAACGTGCCAATGATGAGGCTGCCGCCAAGATTATAGCCAAGCAGGAGCAGATAGAGCGAGCCAAGGATGAGCGAGTGGCAGCCGCTAAGCGTGCTCTGGAAGCTGCAATTTCGCCGAAGGATGTCAAGGCGGGCACCACTGCACTCGACAAGGCTGGTAGATACACCTCCGAAGAGCAGAAGGCTATCCGTGACCTCCAGAGAGAGCAAGCTGCGATAGTCTCCAAGAGCCAGCGTGAGTACGACAAGGCTATTGCAGACCAGTCACGACTGCAACTCGCTAACATCACGAAGCGAGAACGTGCGGAGGCACGCTTAGCAGGGAATCTGGAACAAAACGCCCGCGCGCTTGCTGCAACTGGGGATGCGCTGAATAAGGCTAATCATAACAGACGCGAGCTCCTCGCAGAAGCCCGTGCGAAGAACGAGGAAGCGCGCATCAAGCGCCTTGCCGCTCTGCAGGCCTCTGCGGACAAGGCTCACTACAACATCGGTGGAAGAGCCACTAACCTCCCCTCATCGTCAGCGTCGGTGGCTGGCGTGCTGAATACCCAGAGGGCTATCAGCAATGCAGGCAACCTCTCGTTTCGCTCCGCAGACGACATTATTGCAGACCAAACCAAGGCGGCATCCGCTACGGTGTCTCTATGGTCGAAAGCTACGACCACGGTAAAGCTCGCTTGGGCTTCCACGCTGGCGACCATCCGTGGTCTTATGGCGACCATTGCTCCGATGGCGATTATCGCTGGTATCACTGCTATTATCACTGCGCTTGTCGACTGGTATCGCAAGCAGAAGGAGATTAACGGGCTTCAGAACGAATACCTCGCCAAGCAAAAGCAAATACAGACCACCAAGAGCGATGAAGAGGTGCAGATCGAGCGACTCTTCGCTTTGTACAAGAGCTTAGACGGACAGCTCGAGGCGCAGAAGAACGTACAGCACCAGCTCGAAAATTCTCTTGGCTTGCAGGAAGGATCTCTTGACCGAATAGCAGGGAAGTACGACCATATTCGCGACCTGGTCAACAAAATTCTCCAGCTCAAAGAGATTGACAGGCAGATTGACTTCTACAGCGAAATAGAAAAGGAAAGCAATAAGCCGATTCAGTCTTTGAATGCGGAGCATATAAAGAAGGGGAGGACGCCAGCCAGCTCTGACGAATTGGATCGTGCAAACACCGTGTTTGGCATGTTCTCTTCTCTGGGGGCTTCTAACTATTTGAAACTAAAGGGGGCATCACGAAAAGAGGTTGCTTCTTTTGATTTCAATGCTGGTAATAAGACTCGTGAGATAATGCTTCGCAAGCTATACGAGCAGAAATATCATACAAAGCCTTCAGCCGCCATTGTTGGGCTTTTCAAGACAGCTGTGGAGAGTGGCCTTACCTATCAAAACCTTAGTGAGGTAGGAGCGAACTCTCGTATATCATCAAATGCAAGGGAAAATATAAAGCAGCTCCAACTCAAGCAGATTAAGTTGCAGAAGGATGCTGAGGAGAAAGTCCACAAAAACGGGGGCAAGCTCGCTGGAGAAGGCTCAGGCGCGCCGACGACCTCAGATGATAAGAAGAAGAGTGGCAAGAAGAGCGAATTAGAGCGCACGCGTGAGCAGGCCGCCCACGAACTCAAGGAACTCGAAAACCAGCGCAAGGCAGGCATCATCAGCGAAGAAAAGTACCGCACCGAACTGGACAAGGTAGCGCAAAAGTACCGTGAGAAGCTCGCTGGCTTGCTCGGGGAGAAGGCTATCGAGGACAAGCAATACAAAGAGTTAGAGAAGCACATCATCGCTGAGCGTGAAATAGCCGAAGAGAAGGCGAAGAGCGCATCTGATCTCAAAGTCGTCTCCGCTCAGGTACGCTATGGACTTGCAACCGAAGACGACCTGCGCAATGCTAAGGCGGAGCGTGCTAAGGCGGAGCTCAATACCATCATCAAGATGCGTGGAGAGCTTGACACTAATGATGAGTACGTACGTGCCAAGCTCGCTGAGATAGATGCTGCTTCGTCTATCGCTTCCCTACAGAGGTCGTACGCTAAGGACTTGAAGAAGCTCGCCTCTGAGCGTGACAAGGGTCTGAAAACCGAGAAGGAATACAACGAAGCCCTCACGCAGCTCGTCGCCTCAACCTTCCAGCGTGCTAACGAGATCACCGCCTCCACCGATGGACAGAAGGCAATCAAAGATGAGCTAACCAAGCAGCTCGCCTCCGACAGCTCCTCCATCATCCCCAAGCGTACTGAGCGAGATACCACCTTCGACTATAAGAAGGACGAGCTTGCCAAGCTCGGGGAAGAGAAGCAGTTGCTCGATGAGTACGTGCGTGGGCTGAAGGAGGCTGAGCGAGCTGGGGCAGACGTGGCGGAAGCCCTCAAGAAGGCGCAGAAGGAGACGACTACCCTCGCTCAGGCGATTAAGGTGGCTACTATTCAGTCTGACTTGAAGAAGTACAAGGAGGCTCTAAAAAACAAGAGCTTCGATGGGGTAAAGACCGTTGCTCAGAGCGCACGCAACCTCAAGAGTGCTTTTGATGGCTTGCAAAAGGCGTTTGACCCCGATAGTAATGCTTCTGCGTGGGAACGCTTCTTTGCAGTGTTTGATTCAGCGACTCAATCAATCGACACTGTGCTGTCGCTTGTGAAGATGGTAGAAGGGCTTACCGAGGCTCGAAAAATCGCCTCTGCTACAGAGCAAGCTTTGATGAAGGATTCATCGGTATAGCCCTCGCTGCTGCCGCCGTGGCAGGTATTGTGGCTCTTATCTCCTCTTCATCGAAGAAGATACCAAAGTTCGCAAATGGAGGTATCGTGGCAGGCGGTGACGGTAGTGGAGACCGTGTCCACGCTCTGGTCAACCCTGGCGAGCTCATACTCAACAAGGCACAGCAAGGGCGACTGGCTAACCACCTCACCTCCGCCTCCAACCTCCGTGTCGAAGTCGAGGGGCGCATCCGTGCTAAGGACATCCTCGAGCTTACCACCACCGCTGTCCGTCACAAGAATAGATAACAAACCAACCTACTAACCACCCACGACTATGAATATTACTTACTTCTTTGACTTTGACTCCTTCTCTAAGACGGAGATAACTCACGCAGCCGTGATCGGGATTTTCTGCTACACAAGCATCTTATTCGTCCGCATCCTTGACTTCGTATCAGCGAAGTTGAGAGACAAGCGGTTCGATGAGCGACAGGCACGCCACCTCGTAAAAGAGGGAAAGCTGGACGGAGATGCTAAAAAGCTCGCAAAGAAATTCGGTACTGGTGTCACAAGCGATGGCTTGTACGAGTTCATCCGAAAGCTCATTGCGTACTACTTCTGGGTGGCATGCTCGGGAGCTATCGACTGCGTCCTTCTTCTCTCTGATGCGTGGTCGTATATCCATATGCACGAGCTCCCTTACGTGTCGCTCTTTGTCACATTAGCGATACTGGTCACCGAGTTCACGAGTATCTGGGAGAATAGCCCACGGAACACGAAGCAGAACGTAGAGAAGAGCATGCGACGCTTCTACAAAGGCACGCGGAGCATCATACGAGACAAGGATATAGACGGTCTTCGTGAAGCGTTCATCGAACGTGCGAAGAGAGATGAATAGCAAATAACCAGCAAATAAACTATGAGCAAGTACTTTTCACTATCGGAGCTCACACGCTCCGCCACCGCCCTCAAGGAAGGCATCGCCAACGACCCCAATGAGGTGCAAATCAAAGACCTCAAACGTCTGATGGACTACCTCGACAAGGTGCGTGAAGCCTTCGGGAAGGCAATCATCGTGACATCGGGATTCCGCTCTCCACGCCTCAACAAGCGCATTGGGGGCGCACCAGACAGCCAGCACATGAAGGGGCAGGCAGCGGACATTCGCCCCCACGACATTAAGGAGCTACGCCAGCTCCTGACCACCATACGCCAGGTGGGTGGCTTTGACCAGCTCATCCTCGAAGAGCCAGAAGGGCGAACGCCTTGGATACACGTCTCGATTAACCCAACGAACCGCCCCCCACGTGGGGAGGTCAAGCGGTGGGACGGACGGGACTACAAGCCCATGTAGGACAGGCGTATCAACAGAAAAGCTGGTGTAAGTGGGGTGCTCCAGCTTTGTGCCATCCTCACCCCCACACAACCAAAAACCAAACTATATGAACATCTTCGGAAGAGAAGTCGGAGGAGGGGGAAAGCCCAAGAAGCCCCTCCAGCTTGTACAGCGAGGCACTGACACTCGTATCCCGATTGAGCTGGTAGCCCAGCCATCGGGGGAAGTCCTCGACATCTCACGCTTCGAGCGTCTGAGCGTAAAGCTCTTCAACGATGCAGGCACTGACGCCACGCCACCCACGGACATTCAGGACAACCACCTCATCGTCGAGGTGACAGCGGACATCAGCCAAACACTCGGCACGGGTGTCTATTCGGTCGAGGTCACGGGGCGCATCCCCGATACCTCCTTCGCTGACGGATACCACGACTACACCGTCCGAACCACGCTCTGTCGTGTGACTTCGGATGGTAGCGATGCCACGCCAACAAAGGTCACCGCGAACGTAATCGAGGTCTTGAAGGGCAAGGACGGGAAGAGCGCCTACGAGATAGCGGTCAAGCACGGCTACACGGGTACGGAGGAGGATTGGGCAAAGAGCCTAACGCCTAATGGCGGAGCAGTCGGTGGCGGTAACGGCAAGTCCACCTACGAGCTGGCGGTGCAAGAAGGCTACCAAGGCACGCTCCAAGAGTGGCTAAAGAGTCTCGTCGGTAAGGACGGGGAAGACGCTTACGAAGTCGCCAAGAAGGCAGGCTATGCGGGAAGCCGTGAAGAGTGGCTAAAGACGCTCATCGGAGCGACTGGGCTGTCCGCCTACGAACTTGCCAAGTCGGAGGGCTACGAGGGTAGCCTCACGGAGTGGCTTGCATCGCTCAAGGGGGCTGACGGAGATAGTGCCTACAAGGTGGCGGTGCGTAACGGCTACGTGGGTGATGAGCAGACGTGGCTGGCATCCCTGCGAGGCGCAGACGGAGAGGACGCTTACGAGCTTGCCAAGGCTGGCGGGTATCAAGGCTCACAGACCGATTGGCTCGCCAGCCTCAAGGGTAAAGACGGGAAGAATGCGTATGAGCTTGCTCAGGAGGCGCAGAACTTCACGGGGACGCTCACAGAGTACCTCGCAAGCCTCAAAGGCGTCAATGGCAAGTCCGCCTATCAGTCTTACCTCGACACCACAACAGACGACCCGAAGCTCACCGAAGCCGAATGGGCGGACACGATAGGGTCATTAGCTAATCTAATTCACACGATCACCTATGGCACAGCGCAGTAAGCAACGAGCCGAGGAGGCGGTGCTTGACCTCAAGGGAAAGCTCCGACAGCTCAACAAGGTAGTAGCAGGCAAGGGTGCAACGATAGCGGAAAACGCCCCTTTGGTCGCCACGATTAAGGCGGTCGAAGGTCTGAAGGTAGGGGGCGAGCAGCTCGTCCTGACGCTGTATAAGCCAGAGCAATTCAGAGGGTATCCCGATGACAAATTACCTCCGATGAAGGTAAGCGAAAGTGCTGCGAAAACCTCTATACGATACGCATTTGCTCAAGCAAAGTCTTTGAGGGAGCTCCCAACCATTTCGGGAAGTGAGCGCATAAATGACATCTCGTACTTCTGCAACGGGTGTTCTTCTATTTCGTCTGCTACGCTGGGCAATATGCCTCTTGTCTCCGATGCCAGCTATGCCTTCACAGGATGCTCATACATCGAGCAAATCACCCTTGGAGACATTGGCGGGTCAGCAAAATTCGACGACTTTGCCCGATTTTGTGCAAAGCTAAGGACGCTGACAATAGGAAATACGCCTAATGCAACGAGCATCAATAGCATTGTCGATGGATGCCCTCTTCTCGAGGAGTTCACCTCCTCCTTCGGTGACAAGCTCAACAACATTCGCTATGCCTTCCAAAGATGTAAAAGCCTCAGACGCATAAATGGAGTGCTTAACTTCGGAGGTACAACCGATTACACAAGTGTCTTCGCTGGCTGCACCTCCCTTGAGGAAGTGCGCATCAAAGGACTGAAGGCATCGCTTGATCTCTCCGCCTGCGCCAATCTCTCGATGGAGAGTGTGCGCTACCTCGTGGATAAGGCTCAGACGGTCACTGGGCAAAGCATTGACCTGAGCCGTAAGCTACTCGAAGCCCACGAAGAAGAGCTGAGCGAGCTGGGCGATACAGCCAGCGACAAGGGATTCACCTTTAACTATCGATAGATAACCCTTTAACAACAACGAATTATGAGACACAATTCAGTACGTATCAAAGCTCCTAAGGGGCAGATGGTAGTAAGCCGCGAACGCCGCAGTGTTGGCTACCTCGTCAGATGCCCGAAGCAGTATGCTCACCTCTACGAGCTGATGGACGAAGCCGAAGCCCTCGCCTTAGAGGCGCAGTGGAAGGCGGAAGATGAAGAACGCTCCCGTAAGGAAGAAGAGGAATACCGCAAGGCGCGAGAGCGCGAAGAAGCCGCTCACGCTCCAAGCGCACCGACTAACTAAATGAACAGTGGGGAGGGGTAAGCTCCTCCCCATCTACTAATCCAACAGCAATGATGATGCACGACAACGACAACCGCTGGCGAGAGGTAATGATAATAGTATTTCTATCCCTTCTTGCCCTTGCCCTCACCTCTTGCTCGCCCCGTGTGCGCCTTGTACCAGTGGAACGCATGCACATTGAGTGGCGTGACCGCCTGCGCCTCGATAGCATATACCTGCACGATAGCATCTACCTCACCGAGCGTATGGCTGGCGATACTATCTACAAAGTCAAAGAGGTGTTTCGCTTCCGTGACCGCTGGCGCATCGATACCGTCAACACAGGGCACATCGACAGCGTGCACGTCACCGAGGTTGTCGAAGTGCCAGCGAGGCTCACTGCGTGGCAAGCGTGGCGAATCAAGGCTTTTGCGCCCCTGCTGGCTATTGCGCTGCTCTTGGGTGCGTGGGTATCCCGCAAGCTGTGGATACCGCTGCTGAGAGGGCTTTGACACGAAGAGTCGTACAGAGAGCAAAGAGCGAGGGGCTTCGGTTTCATCGCTCTTCTTTTGTTGGCATATAAAGAAGAAGCCCACGCACCAGTAGATGTGTGGGCTTTTGTCGTCCTCTATTTCGTCCTCCGCTTAATCCACCCACTCTGTAAGTCGATAGAAATAAAGCGGTTAACAATTTCGGCAGTACCCAGAGCCGTACTTACTATAAGTCGTCCTAACAAGCGCATATCATCGCAAATTACGCTTACAAAGCGTATTTCAGCAAATCCACTTAGATGATAAGAAGCAGTAAGGAGTGATGAAACAATAGGCAAATCGTCCTCTAATCGTCCTCTACTTGGTTAGCAGAGGACGATTGAATTTCTCCATCTCCTGCGCTTTGAGCGTGTCTGCAATAGCTACGTAGGGGCGCATCGTCTTCTCGCTTTTATGCCCTGTAAACTTGCGTATCACCTCGGAGGGGATGCCAAGGGTCAGGGCTTGCACGACAAACGTGTGCCTACCAATGTGAGATGATACCGCTTCGTACTTCGGGATAGTCTCTTCGATACGCTGACTGCCTGAGTAGCGCAGTCGGGTGATTGGTGCATCGATGCCTGCTTGCTTGCATACTTCTTTGAGTGTCCGATTGAGTCGTTGCTCTGCCATAGCAGGCAAAGGCTTGTCAAGACCTTCGTACTTTGCAAGGATAGCTCGGGCGTGGTCGTTTAAGTCCACTTCAATGAGCTGATCGGTCTTCTGCGCAAAGTAACGTATGCTGGTGGGTGTGATACTCTCGTGCGTAAGCTTCTTCAGGTCTGAATAGCGCAGCCCAGTAAAGCACAGGAAGCAGAATAGGTCTCGAGCAACACGCTCTGAGTGCAAGCGAAGATCCACAGACGCAAGACGACTCAGCTCTTCCCACGTTAGATATACCTCCGCTCGGTTGTTGTCTATCCCCTTGAGGCGTACATCGAAGAATCTGCGGTAGTCTTTTTCGTATAGCCCTTCGCCTTGTGCCCAGTATAGCACGCTCTTCAGGATGCGAAGCGTCTTATCAACTGAGGTATTGAGAAGCCCTCGGTGCTTCGTGAGGTGTGAGATAAGACCAGCTACCCATTCGCTGTTGATGCTCTCGAGCGTGTCTTTCTTTGCATACTCAGCGAGGTGCATACGTGCGGTGCGAATGTTCGCTTGGTGGTTGTTGCTCCAGCTACGCCTAACGCTTTCAGAAGCAACAAATGAGTCAAGCACTGCTACGATGGTATGCGCCTCGTTCGTTGGTAGCTTAGATGATTGTCGCACCTCGACACCGAGAGCGGAGTTGAGGAACTCCGTGTACTTTGCTTTGAGTTCTTCGGGCGTGGGAAGTTGCTCCTCTCCCTCAAAGTAAGCAAAGGTTCTCTCCATTGACTCCTCCACATACTGGATCGCCCGATTGATTACCGCAGCAGGTGTGCGCTTGTCTCCGTGGGTGGTATTTTTTTGACAACGCTCAGCTTCTGTGCTCCACTTAGATGGCTCAGCACGATAGCCCACAGCAACGGTAGTCACATACCCTGCGTAGCGTATGCGATAGCGTATTTTGAGGGCTGTCCATCCCTTCTGAGGATCAAGAAGGAAGTGACACGTGCGACGAATGGGGAGCATAAAGGGAGATCGTAGAATTACTGCATAAAGACACCATACTGATACTTCCTCATCTCAAGTCGGATGGAGTGAAGAAGCTCGTCCTGCCTCTTGAGGAAGTCATCTGTTATAGTGAACCCTTTGAGGAAAGGAGCATCCCCTAGGAAGTTGTCGTAAGCCTTTATAGTTCTCTTTAGTTCCAAAGACAGTTGGAATCGCCTGAGGTGTGTGATTTCCTCCTGTACTAAGTCTAATGCCCTCTCGCTACTCGATGAGAACTTACGCACGTAGTCTTGGATCTGCATGTCGGTGGATTTTTTAACTCTATGCTCACGCATGGCAGAGGATGAGGATTCATAGAGCACGAGTAGTGCATTTACATCAGCCAGGAAGAGATCTCTTCTGGCATCGGCATCTGATGTGAGTCGCTTGAGGAGTAGAGGTACAGCTATAGCAGCCAAAATAGAAAATGCCAGTGTAAGCAACTCCACAAGAGAAACCTCTTTTTTTAACGAAAAATATTCAGAGGCTAGTGCTATGATGAGTACTCCCACAAGATAGCCCCCGAAGAAGAGCGATAGCTCTTTTATCGAAAGCGATAGCCCTTTTTCAACAAGACGCTTCCACATTATAGCTCTTTTCGCTGGGTCGGATCCTTAATTTCAGCGATGAATCGAGAGGTACGTGTAGGACTGGAGGATATAAACTCGATACATGAGAGCAGGTCATTCTCTCCCTTTTTGCTATCTGCTGATAGCTTCCCGAAAGACCCCGAGACGAAGCTGGAAGGATATCCGTAGACATCATCTAACTCGATGATGAGCTTCTTCCCATCACGCTTGGCTTCTTCGTAGGCAGGCCTTAGTAGCTCCTCGAGGAACTGCTGACCAGAGAAGTCCCCATCTTCGCGATAACGTCCACCTGGTGTATCGGTGAAGTCCTTAGCTATATTGATGGTGATACTATGTGCGTCACGCTTGAGTTCAGTCTTAGACATATGCTTAGTGATTCGTTATTTCAAAGTGATAGAATGTGCCTCGGAAACTGGTTGGGAGCATCTCTTTTGTCCTATCCTTGAGGTCAATCTTGATATCATTACTATAGAGTACAGCCTTTGCAATATAACGAGATTTGCTGATATCAAGTATCTGCTGAAGCCCTTTGCCTCGTCGTTCCTGATCCTTCTTCTTAGTGGAGATGATTGTTCCATCTAAGATTGCCTCTGCTATATCTTTGTGTGAAGGCTGCTTCTTGAATAAACCCACAAAATAATCAACAAAGTTTTTCACCTCTCCACCTCGTCCCTCGAAGATACCTGATCCGAGATCAAGGATGGTGCAAGAGGTGTTGCTTGTAGCAGTGTCGCTATGCGTGTAAATCCACCACTTGATAGGTTCGTGTAGAGAAGCGTGGTTCTTGGTGTTGAGTATGATTTCCATCACCATAGGGTATAAGTCTAAATCTTCTGGTATCTTCT
>QWCZ01000537.1_pt1 | contig 18291 bp, 10 predicted proteins | sample 1972651 | NCBI WGS metagenome assembly QWCZ01 (sample SAMN09866695, study PRJNA288562) | Human oral metagenome isolate pre1_saliva, whole genome shotgun sequencing... | isolation source: mouth | host: Homo sapiens | place: USA: California
ATAAATCGTTTGCCTCTTGCTTAGTTATACCATTTCTATATTTCTTTGGCATAGAATTGTTTTTAACAAGTTTTTCAACACTTCTCGAACTAATAAGATGCGTGAATTCAACAAGCAAGTGCAAAGTTAGTTAATCTTTGGGAGACAGAGGTCTCCCTTTTTTATTTTTTATGCATTGCTTGTTGATTTTCCACTTATGGGAGCTGCTCGTCCCCTAAACTCCTCGGTGTTTTCTGGTATAGATTATTAAGCTAAACCTACACTTGGGATTGCAGTTCTATGTTGAACTTGCGCTCTAATAATTATCCAAAAACTATAAAACAGCAATAGCTTGTTATTTAAATAATTGCATTATTTCTTCTCTTCTTTTATTTTCCATTTATTCAATACCCTAATAGCCTTTTTAGCTTAAGTTAAACCGAAGCAACATAAAACAATTTGCTTTGAATGTTTGGGGGGTAGACTATATAAAACGTAAAAAAAACTTGCTACATATAAAAATTATTTATAATATTGCAACAAAATAAGAACATCAAAACAATAGAATAACAATACATGGGGCGGAGAACACTATTTGTAGTCTACTTATTGATAGCAATATTTGTAAGTGCACAAAACTTATTGGCGAATACAAAAAAGCAAGATAATTGCTTGAATGAGAAATACAATATAACCAACAAAAAAAGTGCACCTACTACCAAGAAGAATACTGCTAACAACCTAATAACAAATTTAAAAACACACTCTAATAGCAAATTGCTTAAAGAGGCATTGGCATATATTAGCCAAAAAAACAATATAGATAGTGCCTTAATTTGCTATAGCATTGTGTACAAAAGATATGCTGATGCAAAAGAAACTATAAACGATACAACATTAACAAAAACGCTCAGCGGTTTATGGTATATTTACTTCTTTCATTACTACGATTATATAAAGGCAAACGAAATTCTAAAAGAAAGTTTAAATGTATGCAAAGAACGTAATCTGAACAGTTCGTGGGTTTACTTAGATTTTGGTTTTATGTATCAAATGATTGCTGAACAAAGTTCAGAAAAATCGCTCTACAATAAAGCTCTTAGCCATTATAAAGTAGCATATTACGGGGCACGCCGACATAACGATTGGGCGGTAATGTTAGATGCTTTTGGAAACATAGTTATGGTTTCTGCCGAACTACACAAACTATATACTATGCAAAACGAAATGGCTTTGCTGAAACAAATTCCTAAAAATTTCAATATTGCAGAATATAATTACAATACTCTACTCTATTCTGGAATGGTTGCATTAGATAAAAAAGATGCACCAACAGCCATAAAATGTTTTAACAAACAATTGTTGCTGTTTAAACAGCTTTCTCACGAATATGCACGTTACATACATTTGGCACACATAAACCTTGCAAAAGCATATAGCTTACAAAAAAACTACAAAACTGCTCTGCAAGAATTGAAAAAAGGAGAATATATTAGCATTCAGTACGAAACAAAAGATACTAAACTGGAGGCATACAAACTGTTGTATAAAACATTTGCAAAAATTGGCGACAGTAAACAATCGGCAATTTATCAAAACAAATATATTCTGCTAAAAGACTCGTTATTGAACTATAGGCTTATTGCAAGTGTAAACGAAATGGAGTTTGAAAACAAAATGAAAGATGTAACCTTTCATCTTAAACAATTGGAACACGAGAAAGAAATGCAACGAATGGTTATTTGCCTATTTATGATTATAGGTTGCACCATAGTTGTTTCGCTTTTTGCAGTTGCATCGAAAAATAAAAAATTAAATCAATCTAATAAAGCATTATTCCAAAAAAATATAGAGCTTTTCCAATCGGAAGAAAAAGAACGAATGCGTAGAAAAGCTTTAGAAGAACATTTTGCAGAAGAGAAAGTAGAAAGAAAATATAAATCGAGCACACTAAGCGAAGAACGCAAAGAAGAGCTACTACAAAAAATTCTTTCGCTAATGGATAACGATGAATGTATATTTAGCTGCGACTTTTCTGCCAATCAACTGGCAAACCAGGTTGGAGTAAACTACAAATACATATCGCAAGTAATTAACGAACTTATGCAATGTAGTTTCTCAAACCTTCTTAATAAGTACAGAATTAAAGAAGCTTGCAAACGAATAGAAGATAAAGAACACTACAGTGGCTATACATTAGAGGCTATTGGCAACAGTGTTGGCTTTAAATCGCGCTCATCGTTTATTGCAGCTTTCAAACAAATAACAGGACTTACACCGCTCGATTTCCAAAGAAATGCTAATGCTAAATAGCATTTTAAGTTTCTAATTTGTCTGAATTCACGAATTTAAACAATCAAACGTGCCCGATTAGTACACTTTTCTGGTAAGAACTACTATCTTTGCGAACAACAATCTAACAAACAAATACCGAAATATATACTATTTATGAAATATCAATTTTACTTTTCGTTAATTGGTGCTGCACTTTCTTTCCAACTATCTGTCCAAGCACAAACAGAAAACAATACAGAAATAATTTTTACGGGCACTTCTATTAACGTAAAAGGCATATCAAACAACGGAAGATATATATGCGGAGCACGTATGTACGAAGAAGCTTACCGCTTTGACCTAAAAGAAAAGAAACTTATAACAATTCCTGCTGCCGATTCATATTCGGATATGGCAGCTTTAGACGTTACAGACGATGGAACTTTGGTTGGAAAAAACGATAAGAAACAACCAGCCATCTATAGAGACGGAGAAATTGGCTGGGAAGCACTACCATGTCCCGAAGGAGAATGGAAAGATGGAACGTGCGCACAATGTACAGGCGATGGAAAATACATAACAGGATATTTAATTGGTAAAGGAAACGCTAATAGCCCATATAAAACAATTCCTGCATTATGGGAGAAACAAGACGACAACGAATATAAATACATTGCACTACCTAATCCAGAAACAGACTTTTTAGGTGGTAAAACACAATTTGTTTCCCCTCGTACCATCTCGCCAGACGGTAAAACCATTATTGGTGTAATGATGGAACAACACGGTTTCTACTCTCAACCCATAATTTTCCATAAAAAAGATAACGGAACATGGGACTTTGAAACTCCTTTTGTTGCTCTTTCTTATAATATGGACGTTTATAAAACATGGGCTGACAAAGAACCACAAACAAAAGACTTTATAACTGCGCATCCTGGAGAGACAGATTATAGCGAACAAGTAAAAGCATACCAAAGAGCACATTCTAAATGGCAATACGAATTCTTTAAAGCCTGGAAAAAAGGCCCAGAATTTACATCGGTACCAGTTATAATGAGCGAAAACGGAAAGTATCTTGCCCCAACCGTTGTAATAAATCAGTATTCGTATACAGAAGGTTCTATCAATATTGAACGAACAGGGCAATTAGTTTACCCATGTCGCTACAATACTGTTACGAAAGAAGTTGAAATAATAAAAACAGTTCCCGATTTTGTGCCAATAGCAGTATCAAACGATGGTGATATGCTTTCGTCTGATGGAAATAAAATAATTCTACTATTACACGAAAACAACGAAAAGATAGAACTTTCTGAATATCTTAAACAAAAGTTCGGATTTAATTTATACGATAAGTTGCCAAGCAATACAGAATATTTAGATTGTCAAACAGTTGGTAGCGGACTCGACTTAATTGTTGCCTCTTATCGTTCTGTAGATTCTAACGGAGAATTAGAGAAAAAGGAAGTTATTTGCATTAAAACTCCCATAGTAAACGAGATTATTCAGACACTTAATACACCATCGTTGGCTTCTATATATATAAACAACAATATGTTGGTATGCTCTCAAAAGGCTACAAAAGTAAGTATCTACGATTTAGCAGGAACAGAAGTGTTTAATTCTGCATTAAGTCAAACCAATTACAATATAGATGGTCTGGCTAAAGGTATTTATATTGTAAAAGCACAAATTAATGGGCAAACCATTAAAGCCAAAGTTTACAAGAAAAACTAAATGTAGAAATAGAATATACAACTATGAGAAAGCTGCTAACAATTCTTTTTACCTTTTCTGTGCTCCTACTATCGGCACAACCACAAGCAATGTTGAAAAACGAGAAAATAAAAACTCGCCGCATAAAATTTCAACAAGCTCCCGATGGTACATTAGTTAAAACAGAAGACGATAAAGTATTAGAACATTTCTTTTATAACAAACAGGGACTTTTAGCACAAAGCAGTAAATACAATTATACAAGAGACGGAAAATTACAAACTCCTGTAAATACTATTTATGTATACAACGCACAATTGCGTTTGCTTTCTGATAGTACAGACAGAGTAAAATCGTGCTACTATTATAATGGTAGCGGACTTATGTCGTATTCAACACAATATAGCTATAAAACCAATGTACCTTATAGAATAGATTCTGTTGCGTATACATACAACCAACAAAACAAATTGGCTACAATTGTACACTATTCGCCAAAAAACGAAAAGAAAACAGAAGAACAATACACATATAATACCGAAGGAAATTGTGCTACCATTACTTATTTCTCGTATAGTAATGGGAAAACAGAAGCTAAAAAACAACGACAAACGCTTTTCTATTATAATGCAGACAAGCTATTAAGCGAAACAAAACTAATTGTATTTACCACTAAAAGCGAGGAAATACAAGAAAGAAAAGTGTTAGCTTACGATAATCAAAAACGTTTGGTTTGCGATACTTTATATAAAAAGGTGAATGAACCAAATGGAACTTCTGCTTTCCGCCTATATCAAAAACATAATTACATATATACTCTTTCGGATACTATCCCAACAGAAGTAGAAGAATTTAGGTTTAATACAACCTCGCAAGAGTTCTTACAAACCTATAAATTTGTTTATCAGAACCATCTTTATAGCGAAAAACAAACGCCAAAAGCAAGCATAACAACGCAAGCCGACGCACCAAGCGATGTTATTTTCCAAATAACACCACCCGAATATACCACAGGTTTAAAAGGTTATAAGGTTCTTGCTGATTACACTTTACAAGATGAATTATATACCGATACACATTTCACATTACACAATCAGCCTCGTGGTATTCATTTCTATAGCGTTGTGCCTGTATACGAAAAAGATAATATTGGCAATTGCAGCGATATTATTCAGCAGACAATAAAATTGAATTTACCAGCTCCAACAAATCCTGAATTGGTTTACAAGGAATATTACACCAAATGGAATGTGAAATTTAAGTTTGATGCACCAAAATATAAAAATCTTACACTAAAAGGTTATAGATGGGTTGCTTCTAATAAGAGCCATCAAGCAACAGGAAAAACTGATAATCCGGAACAACTCTTTGGTACATTCGCATATTACGATAAAGAAAAAGTAAAAGTAGAGCTTTATGCCATTTACGAAGAAGGAGAATCGGACCCACTTACATTCGAAATTGACTTAACTAATGTTGCCGAACAAGTTACTGCACATTGGCAAAACGAATATTCTACTGTAAAAAACGAAGATGGCGACATAAAACAAACCAACAAATATTATTATACAAGCACTTCAATGGGCGAAACTTTATCGTTCTATATTGCATACGATGCCTTCGGTCAGCCTAAAAAACGCACAAAAGTTACTATACGTAAGTATTCTACAAAAACTGAATTGGAAGAAGTTGATTTGTATAACCCTGCAAAGAAGAATTGGGAAAAACATCAAAAAACACAATATCTGTACAATTCGGCTGGTGCGTTATCGGCTAAACAAGTATTTGTTTTCGATAAAGATAAGCAAATATTCGTAAAAGATAATGCTGAATACTACTTTACAGACCCTAGCATTTCTTACCAATATCCTATACAAACTGTTGCTTACAAGTTTAACGCACAAGGAGATTCTACTGTAACTGCACTTACAAACAGCTCATTAGAATTTAATGGTAAGTATCTTTCGCACCAGTTAGACAGTGTTTACGCCTCAACCGATATAACGGCGCCGCTAATTGCACGTATAGAAACAACTTTCGGCAATAAAGGAGAGGTAAAAACACGCATAGAAGAATGTAGCAATAATGGAAAACTTGTACCAAACAAACGCGAGAACTATAACTATTCTACAGAAACAGAATGTATAACACGCATTACACACGACGACTTCCGCAACAATAATTGGAAAAATGTATCTACCGAAGAGTTCGTTGCATCGAAAGAATATCACTTCACTCGTATGCCAAAATCGCTAACTCTTACGAAAGATACTCTACGATGGAAGGAACCTGAAAGAATTAAAGATTTAACGGGTTACAAAATATTAGTGAATGGCATAGAAACTGGCATTGCAGATACTTGTCGTTGGTCGGCAATGTCGCTACCTAATGGTATTTATACGTTCCAAATTGTGCCATTGTATAACGATAGAGAAGCGAGCATTTCAGAAGAACTTAAAGTTAGATACAAAAACAGCTCTATTCTAAACGATATTGCTGCCTTGCGTAATGCAAAAACAAATGTAGATTATAACTACACTCTTATAAACGAAATGCTGGTTACTGGGCAAGCTGGCGACAATCCTAATTATACTTTCTTCGAAGATAATACTGCTGGCATTGCTATAGATACACACTCTCTTGCAGGCTACAATGTTAAAACGGGCGACAAGATTGGTAAACTAAAAGGAAAGTTAGTAAAAGAAGATAGCGGAATGTTGCTTTTTATACCAACCTATCTCTCTATTCTCTCGTCTAACAATACGGTTACAGCACAAAATGTAGAACTAAAATCGCTTTTAGACAATGCAAAAACTCTCGAAGCACGTTTAGTTAGTCTAAAAGGCATTACCTTTAAATCTGCCAATACAAACGAAATGCTTATAACCGATAACGAAAACGAACTAAAGTTACTTGTTTCAGAAGGCATTTCAGAACGTCCAACTAACGGAGCTTCTGGAGATATTGACGGATATATTTGCCAGAAAGATAAAGAACTTATATTCTTACCTACCCGAATATATAACGTAACGCGCATTCAAACTGTGAATAACGACTCACAACCCATAATAAACAATGGAAAAATAGTGTTAAAGCAGACAAGCAAAGTTAGTATATTCTCTCTAAATGGAAGTTTAATAAACACGCTTTATACAGATTGTATCAACCTTTCGGCACTGCCAAAAGGCACAATCTTACTACAGATATACCACGAAGACGGCTCAAAAAACGCATTTAAAATCTCACATTAATCACTACTAATGACTGTGTAGCCCTCTCATTTTATGCTGTTCGAAGCATTTAATGAGGGGGCTTTCTTTTGGTTATTTATATGCAGAGAAACACAACTCTACGAATAACTACTATTTCTCTCCCAATATTCTTACGCTTTTCATATAAATCCACATCACCTTTATGCTGAAATAAAGCTATTACTTACACGTAAGTAAAGTTTTACTTACACGTAAATAAAGTTCTACTTACACGTAAATAAAGTTCTACTTACACGTAAATAAAGTTCTACTTACACGTAAGTAAAACTATTACAACAGGCTGTCGCTAATATAGGAAACGCATACAATAGTAGCAGAGACGCGAAGAAACAACATCAGAAACAACACATCAACGCAGATTATAAAGCGTCCAATTGTTATTCAACTACCTCTCATTAATTTTCAGATACTTTTATAAGGTGTCTCAAATACTTCTCTTACAGCCCAAAATATTGTTCTTAACTACCACAAATGTGTTAAAACAAGGAGTTTAATAAGAACTTTTGAAATTATTTCATAACTTTGCAAAAAATATAACAAATAATTCTACAAACAGAGAATAAAGATTGAAAGATTCAGAGTAACGAAAACATGGTTTCCTTAACCGTGTTAATGGATATCAATATACATAACAGACTCATTTCTATCTTAACAGTCCGCCTGCAAGTTTGATTGTAGGTAGATTTAATTATGAAAAATAAAAATGAAAACAGACGTAACTAAACAAAAATATCTTAGACCAGCCATTGCTGTCTTTGATATGATGGAAGACAAATTTCTTTTAGCAACAAGTCCTAATGTGAGACCTGGTGAAGATGTTACCATAGAACCGCTTATACCTGCAGTTGGAGATGATGGCGACGAACTTGTTGGCTAATAGTTGGAAACAAAGATAGTAAAAATAAAAAGGTAAAAAGATATAATGAAAAAGATTTCTTATTATACACTATCGGCATTATTTGTTGGTAGCATTGCATTATCAATGGTTTCTTGTGCTGACGATGACTTAGGCAATAGCCTAAGTGATGGCGATAAAGAAGCTATTGTGCAATTTGAAATAACCGATGCGCAGGAAGAAGCACTTAGTAAATATAATGCATCAACTCGTGGTGCCATTACTGCCGGACTATCCGATAAGGACCTTGAAGGTAAAAAATTAGAAGCTCAAAGCAACAAGAATCTTAATGTCTGCTTAATTGAAACAACCGTTGAAGGTGTTAATCCAGTGGTAACCGATGCAAGAACACGTGCAAATATCATCGATGTGAATTCATTTAGCGACTTCTCTTCTACTGGTCTTCGTGGAACAAATGCATCAAATATAAAAGAAGAATGGTTTATTGATGCAAAGACAAAAAAGAATGGTGAACTCTATACTCAGATACCTTGGTCGTGGCAAAAACCTTATGGTTGTTTCTTTGCGGTATATCCAGAGCTTAACACTTATAAGAATAAGATGAAAATAAATAAGCCAGATGCTAATGGTTTTCCAAGTGTTGAATTTGAAATAGAAACTGACGTAAGAAAGCAAGTAGACCTTATGACTGCTTGTTCTGGTAATGTACAATATGCAACACGCTATCAAGCACCAAGAACCAGTCTTAATTTCCGTCATGCATTGACAGCTATCCGCTTTGCAGTTGGTCAGAATCTGTCATTCGACAAAACTATTAAACAGATAACACTTAAGAATGTATTGTTAAAAAGCAAGTATGTAGTTTCTAACCAATACAATGGTACTGGCGCAAAGTGGATATCTACTGGTTATACTTCTCGTGGCGATGCAACTCTCGATGGTCTTAATTACAAGACAAATGAAAATCCAAACAGCATTGTTAGAGATAGAAGTACATTTCCTAATGAAAATTCAAGAGATATCACTAAGTTGAACGACAACTACACCTTTTATATGATTCCACAGGAACTCGATAATAAGGTTACTGCCGAAATTACTTTTACCGATAACACTACTATTTCTGTACCACTTAAGGGTTCATGGAAAGAAGGAACAACCCGTACTTATAAGTTGAGTAATCAGAATTCAAGCTGGGTTTACTCTATCACAAGTGATAGTCCATCAGCTGTTGCTTACAACGCAACAAGTACAGGAAATTATGGCATTACAAGTTTTCGTCAAGCTCCTGATGGCACAAAGAAACCAGTAGCATGGAAAGTTATTGGATATAGTGAAGATAATGGTAATACTTGGACTACAACCAAACCAGCATGGTTAAAGAGTTTAACTAAAGAGTCGGGAAATGGCGGTACAGCTGCAGAACAAGGCACAGCTACATTAGGAACAGATATAGTAGACCTTGTTGCTAAACGTAATAAAGAATTACAAGAAGCTAAAGCTTTAGGTTCGGCAACAAAGCCTTACAACTTATCAAATAGCACAGGTGAAGCACAAGTACAGAATACTGCCAACTGCTATGTTATCTCTGCACCGGGATATTATATGATTCCATTGGTTTATGGTAATGCCATCAAGAATGGTGGTACGAATACAAGTGCATATATAAGTTCAGTAGCAAAACTTGAACTCATGTTTGGAAGTCCTGCTAAAAATACTGATGTTATTCTTCATAATTTTGTAGACCATGAAAGTAAAAAAATAGACAACCCATGGATTGAGAAAACAAGTAATAATGCAAATAATGGTATAAATGGAGCACAAATTGTTTGGTCTGATGAAGCAAATCTCGTTAATTTAGCTCCTAATCCTATATATCGTGATAGTAACGGAAATGCTTTTGTAAAGTTTGAAGTAACAAAGGCAAATATAAAAAGCGGTAATGCAGTTATAGCTGTTAAGAAAGGTAATACTATTGTTTGGTCATGGCACCTTTGGTTTGCGCCTAAGAATGCACTTGATAAGATTCCTGTTACCAATAAGCAAAACAAGGTTTATAACTTCACAAATGAAGCATTAGGTTGGAAACCCACAAAATGGACAGGTACATCTTATTCAACACCACGAACTGTAAAGGTGAAAGTTGAACAAACTATTGCTAACAATGGTATTAAGCAAGTATCAGTCTTCACAATTACACAGAATGCAGGTATTATGGAAAGAACTGGTACAACCACTTTCTATCAATGGGGACGTAACAATGCTTTCCCTGGCACAGATGCAACACTTCCTCAGGGTAGTATCGTAAAAGGAAATGACCAGATTCACGTAAACAATAAGGTTCAGTATCCAAACTTCTTTTTCACGACGGATATACTAAACAATGGAACTATTGCTCCAAACGATGGCTTAACAAAATTTCATTATTTCTATAATCTCTGGTCAATGAATAATAATAGGCGTGGTGATCAAAATGCTCCTAACAACATTGAAGTTGTTAAGACCATTTACGACCCATGTCCAGTAGGATTCAACGTTCCAACCAATGGTGCATTCTCTGGCTTCACTTCTAATGGCCAAAATGAAGGACCAATGAATGTGAATGGAACCAATAACAGAGCTACTTATAATCTAAATTCAGGACATCTTTTCTGGACGAATAGTAGCAAGACTGAAACCATTTACTTCCCGGCATCGGGTTTTAGACATGCAAAAGATGCAAAGATAAATGAAGCAAATAACTTTGGTGATTATTGGTCTGCAGACCCACAAGATTACAACAATGGTTGTGTAATGGGCTTCTCTTACGATAAGGTCTATCCCCTTTTCGTCAACATCCGCACCTACGGTTTTGCCGTTCGTCCTGTTGCTGAATAATAAAATTAAGGCATTATAAATACCTAATATATTCTTTTTACTAAAATCCCTGCTCTATCTATTAAGGCAGGGATTTTTATTACTGCGAAAATACTACAATATAAAGCGTGGCATAATAGACCAATGTTTATTATGCCTGAAAAGTGGACAATAGCACTTGCTTGCTGGGCAAAGATATAGAAAGTATAGAGGATTAGAACCGTCACACTGTTGAAATCACACTACACAAAAGGGCCTAATTCTATAAAAGAATTCAGCCCTTTTGCTATATTAACCAGCAAAAAAATATACTTATAAGCATTCCCATTGTAGCAACATTAATGCTTGTATGCCATATCTTACCTTATATATTTCTTTTGCTATATTGCATTGTTATGCTATTGCTTCTTTCACTATTATTTTTATGCTATCTAAAGCTAATAACTCCCTGAATTGCCTCTGACGAAGTTTCTTCTTTCTTTTCAGGAACAGACTTTAAATCTTCTATCATTTGCTTTGTTCGCTTATAGGTTGGTGTATTTTCTATAGCGAGAATAATATCTTCGTTATCCAAATCGTCTTGAGAGAAAAGATATATGTGTGGGTGACGTTTCGACTTTGCCGACTTGCTTCCACCATAGAAGCGCACTCTGCGGTCGTCTAATGTCATTTGGTGTTCTTCTTGTTCAGCAAGGCGTGCAGCTTCTTCCAACGATTGTTTCTTAATGTGGCTACCCATTCCCTCAACATCTTTAATGCCGAAGCCTGTAGCAAGAATAGTTACTTTTACCCTTTTATCGAGGTCTGGGTCGAGTGCTAATCCCCATTTCAGTTCAAATCCATTACCGAAATGGCTCATAAATTCGTTAATATCACTCATCTCTTCCATCGTCAATCCAGGATTGTCGTTGTTGTCGCTACTGAAATTGATAGAAAGAAGTATCTTTTTAGAGTTGTATATATCGTTGTCGTTGAGCAACGGAGAATTCAAAGCATCTTCAATAGCTTGCTTTACACGCCCCTCACCTTCACCATAACCAGTGCTCATAATAGCAACACCGCCATCTTTCAACACTGTCTTCACATCGTTAAAGTCAAGATTAATGAGTCCGTGTACAGTAATAATTTCTGCAATACTTTTTGCAGCAACACTGAGTGTATCGTCTGCCTTTCCGAAAGCATTAAGCACACTCATATCCGGATATATTTCGCGTAAGCGCTCGTTGTTTATCACCAACAAAGCATCTACGTGTTTCGACATTTCTTCTACACCATCAAGTGCCTGGTCTATCTTTTTGTTTCCTTCGAAACGAAATGGAATTGTAACGATACCAACAGTAAGAATATCCATATCCTTACTTACCTTTGCAATAACAGGAGCCGCACCAGTACCAGTACCACCACCCATTCCAGCAGTAATGAATGCCATTTTGGTGCCATCACTCAGCATTTTCTTTATGTCGTCAATAGTTTCTTCTGCTGCTTCTCTTGCTTTCTCTGGCTTATTTCCTGCTCCTAATCCTTCTTTACCAAGTTGCAAATGAATAGGAACGGGCGAATCGTTTAATGCTTGTGCATCGGTATTACACAAAACAAATGTAACATCGTGTATACCTTCACGATACATGTGGTTTACGGCATTTCCACCGCCACCACCAACACCAATAACTTTGATAATGCTATTTTGTTCAGCTACCCCAAAGTCGAGTATTTCTTTCTTCATATTATTATCTGCCATAACCTTCTTCCTTGTCTTATTCTATATTTCTTCGTTTAGAACACTTCCTTTTATTCATCTTCTGGTTCTAATATCGTTCCACTAATCTCTTTCATCTTGCGAGTGAATTTTCCCCAGAGACTATTCTTACGTTTTTCTTCTTCGTCGTGTTTACGTTTTTCTTCTTCTTCTTCTCTGCGTTTACGTTCTTCTTCTTCCATACGGCGACGTTCTGCTTCTGCCTTTTCTTTTTCGGCAGCAGTCAGCACTACACCTTGTCCAATTTCTGGAGCTTTTCTGGGTTCTTTATGCAAGTCGCTTGTTGTTGATGTAGTTGGTTTGGTAACATCATCAAACAATTTCTTATCTGAATTAATAGGAGCTCCTGCACAATTAATATCGCCTTTTGCCAACAATCCAAGAATAGTGTTCATTGTAGCATTCTTTGCATTAATGTCTGCATTATTAGCATTAATGGTTTGTGTAACAAACTTAGCTATTCTTATTTTATCTACATGCGAATGAGTACGGAATGCTTGTTCAATATTCTTCATATTCGAACCACCACCTGTAAGAATAAAACCTCCTAATAGCTTATTAGCGTATTCGCTTGGTATTTGATAGATAACGTTTTTAATAATCTCTTCAACACGCGATTCTATGATATCAACAAGTTTTCGGCTTTCTATAGAAGAGTCGTTAGAGATTGTATAAGAGTGTTTGTCGTCTATATCTTCGTCATTAGTATAAGCACTTCCGTATGTTAGTTTCAGTTTTTCGGCATCTTTCTCTTCAATGTGTAGGCTTGCAATATCTTTTGTTATATTAGCTCCACCAAGTGGCAACACAGCAAGGTGTCGTAATATACTTTTATAATAAACAGAAACTGTAGTTGTTTCAGCTCCAAGATCGACAAGCACACAACCTCCACGTTTTTCGTTATCTGTTAATATGCTATCAGCTAAAGCTAAAGGAGCCAAATACATTTCGGCAATAGCAATACCAGCCTTTTCAAAGCAACTATTAAGATTATCGTAGAACGATTTACGCCATAAAATATTTAAGAAGTTTCCTTCTAAATGGTTTGCTTTAATACCTACGGGGTCTATTGCATCTTGATTATCCACCTTATATTCTTGTGTGGCTGCATCGAGAATTTCCTGATCAGGATAACTCATATTACGATTTGCGTCCATCAGTTCGTTTATCATATTACTAGATATGATAGTTCCTGCAGGCAATTCTTTTACTATTACGTTTTTTACACTGCGAATAGATTGTCCGCCCACACCTACATAGACGTGTGTTATCTCGTGTTTAAGTTGCTTCTTTAGTTTGTTTATTATATTGGTTAAGCATTGTCCTGTTTTGTCGATGTTGTAAACAACACCTTTTCGAATGCATTGCGAAGCGTCTTCTTTAACAACAGCATTCACAGAAATACTACCATCTAGGTTTTTCTTTCCTGCTATACCAGTGATTTTTGATGAGCCCAGTTCAATGGCTACAATAAATTCTGCCATACACTAATTTTCTTATTATTTATTTTTATTCTTATTCTGATACTTCAGTTTGTATTTTTTCCTCTTGCTTGGGTTGTTGATGTTCGTTTGTTGTTTGTTGTGCAGCTCTTCGTTTACATATAATTTGATTATCGAACTCCACATCAATATACGAGTATTTATTCCAACCTGCTTGTGATAGCCCATAACGATAGAATTTCTCGGTTCGTTCGAGTTTTTTCGTAACAAACTCGTCTATACCTTTATCGTTTGCTGCCTTATTTCGTCTTATTGGTAGATAACCTATAAATATTATATGATTTCCCACACGTGGCACGAGTTCTATTCCCCTATCTGGTCGGACATTTATCTGTTCGATTTGGTTGAGCCAAAACTCCGATTTATTTATTGCTTTTGCCATAGGTGTAATTGCGAAATGAGCAAACCATTTACTAATATCGCCTGTTGCTATAATTAAATCGCTTGTATATTTAGAGTTTGGTAAAATTCCTCCATTATCGTCCAGATAGTAGTCTTCACCTTTATTATTTTTTATACGAATGATTGGCATTCGTTGCGAAATTCTAATATTAATATGCCCATTCTCTGTAATATAGCATTGTGCCGTATCAACAAATGGTCCCACCTTTAAAGCTTCTTCTATTTTTCGTGGTTCAATAGAACTTAGTTGCCTATTAAGTGGGTATAATTTATCTTTTTCAAGAATGGCTTTAATTTCTTCAGCACTAAGAAATCCAGAGTTATTGGAATCGGAAATATTTATATTCACTTTCGTACATATACGATGTTTCTTATCTGGCGTATTCCACGAAGTTATCGCCATAACAAGGTAGAATGCCAAGATGACATCTAACACATAAAAAATAATCGTCTTCCAACTTGTATTCATTCTCTTAAACTATTCTTTTTCTTTTATTATTTCTGCAAGTTGTTCTGTATAATTGTCGAGATTTCCTGCTCCGAGCACAACAAGAACATCAAAGTCTCTACTTTTAGCAAACTGTAATACGTCGTCTTTCTTTATCATTTGCTTTTCTACATTACTCTTCAGATTATCGTAGATAAGTGCTGATGTAACACCGGGCATTGGTTTTTCTCTAGCTGGATAAATTTCTGTAAGAATAACCTCATCGAAATGACTGAGAGCTTCTGCAAAATCCATATAAAAATCGTGCGTACGTGAGTAAAGATGGGGTTGGAATATTACCGTTATCTTTCTATCAGGATATATTTCTTTCAAACTTTTAGCACTTTGTATAATCTCTTTTGGATGATGTGCATAGTCGGAAAGTAAAACGTGTCGATTATTTTTTACCTTAAAGTCGAAACGACGGTCTACTCCTGCATAAGTTTTCATTCCATTTTTAAGTTCATCGGCTGTACAACCACAAAGTTGTGCCAATGACATTGCAGCTATTCCATTTTCAATATTTATTGGTATAGGCTGACCTAACTCTATGTTTGTTACATTTTCTATAGGCGAAACCATATCAAACACAATAGTTCCATTTTGTATTCGAACATTTTCGGCATGAAAATCACCAGTTTCTCTACTATATTCATACACTTTTACACCAGCTTGTACGTTTTGTTTCATTTCTAAACTTTTATGAATAACAAGCGTTCCCCCTGGTTGTATTAATTCGGTGTAATGACGAAAACTTTCTAAGTAGGCTTCTTTCGTACCATAAATATCTAAATGGTCGGGATCGGTAGATGTAATAACACTCATATAAGGACGTAACCAATGGAAAGAACGGTCGAATTCATCGGCTTCAATAACAACATAATCGCTTTTGGGCGAGAATATGTAGTTTGTACCATAATTTTTAGAGATACCACCAAGAAAAGCATTACAATCTAAACGACTTTCGTGCATAATATGGGCACACATTGTAGATGTACTTGTTTTACCATGTGTACCAGCAAAGCAAAGTCCTTTGTGTGTTTGTGTAAGTCTACCCAACACTTGTGCACGTTTTTCTATTTCGAAATGGTTTTCGCGGAAATATATTAATTCTCTATGCGTATTAGGTATAGCTGGTGTGTAAACTACTAATGTTGTAGATGGATTTTTGCACACATCTGGAATCAAATTTATGTTATCTTCGTAGTGCAGTTGTATTCCTTCTTTTTCTAAACGGCGTGTTAAATCGGTTGGTGTTTTATCGTAACCTGCCACCACAAGTCCTTTATGATGGAAGTATCGAACTAAAGCACTCATACCAATTCCTCCTGCTCCTATGAAATAAACTGCCTGTATATCCTGTAATTTCATTTTGTTATATTATTATTTGGTATATCATAACCATTCCAGATTGTTGGTATCTCTATTGTTTTATGAGTTTTATTACTTCGTTTGCTATTACATCGGCAGAATTATGAAGCCCCATTTTTTTCACATTTTGGCTTAAGCTTGTAAGTTTCTGTTCGTTGGTTACTGTATCTATTGCCAATTGTAAAAGCTTATTAGGTGCTTCTGCGTCTTTTACAAACAATGCCGCACCTTTGTTTACCAATGCCATTGCATTTTTTGTTTGGTGATCTTCTGCCACATTTGGGCTCGGAACAAGTATAACGGGCTTACCAATTAGTTGAAATTCGCTAATAGAACTTGCTCCTGCACGGCTAATAACTAAGTCGGCTGCCTTGTAAGCTGCTCCCATATCGCTTATAAAGTCCATTATTTTCAGGTTAGGAAGTTCTTTTCCTTTCATTTCATCAAGAATAGACTGATGATAATACTTACCTGTTTGCCAAATAAACTGTACATCAGAAGCTTCAATAAGCTCTAAATGTTCTAATACGGCACGGTTAATAGTACGTGCACCAAGACTACCTCCCACTAGTAAAATTGTTTTCTTTGTAGGATTTAGCCCGAATTGTTTTCTGGCGTCTTCTTTTGAGAGCGGTGTTTCTAGAACGTTTTGGCGTACAGGATTTCCTGTCATAAGAATTTTATCGGCTGGAAAAAAGCGTTCCATACCTTCGTAAGCCACACAAATTTTCTTTGCTTTTTTGGCAAGTAGCTTATTTGTTACACCAGCGTAAGAGTTTTGTTCTTGAATTAGGCAAGGTATTCCCATTTTCGAACATTCATATAAAGTAGCTCCACTGGCATATCCTCCAACACCCACTGCCACTTGTGGGTTAAAATCTTTTATTATTTTACGTGCCAAACGCAAACTTTTCCATAGCTTGTAGAGTACGCTAATATTTTTCAGTTTGTTTGCACGGTTAAAACCTTTTATGGGCAAGCCTTTTATTTCATAGCCTGCAGCAGGAACACGTTGCATTTCCATTCTTCCTTCTGCGCCAACAAATAATATTTTTGCTTTAGGATATTTAGTTCTTATGGCATTGGCTATTGACACAGCTGGAAAGATGTGTCCTCCTGTTCCTCCACCACTAATAATTATTCTAAACTCTTCGTTCATAACAGCTCTTTTTATCAACTTACAAAGTTAATCATTTTTTCTATTTTGTCGTAATATAAACCACTTAAAAATGTGAAATATAATAAATGTGGCGCAGAGTCAACCAGCAAGTGCAAAATTATAAAACGTATTTGAAGAATTCATACTTTGGAGTAGAAAAGTTTAATTTTTCTCTCGGTCTTTCGTTCAATTTCTTTTGTATCGACATAATTTTCTTTTCTGTATAATCCTTATTTCCGCAGCGTTTTTGCTTGCAAGAAATGCAAGTGCCTGATACATAAAAGTATTCAAACACTTGCGTATGTCAGAAATTTCACCTATATTGGTGCTGCAAACATAACAAGTAAGCAAAAATCTGACATGACAAAGGTCGCAATTGAAAACGAGAATATCACTCTTTCGGTGGAATTTATCATATTATGAACGTTTTCTCAAAGTTGGGCTTTGAAAAAACTTACCGAATCTGTATTGGGCAAACGTGGAAGTAGCGGCAAAGTATTCTGTTATGGAAGTATTTTTTGTGGTTTTTCATACTTCCCCATTGGTTTGGGTGGGGGATTTTATGATTATGCAAGAACCAAGAACCCCAGAAAATCCCCATATCAATGGATAAATCCCCAAAATGTCACTTCAATATATAAAAGTACCTCACAAGGAATAA
>QWCZ01000540.1_pt1 | contig 18247 bp, 17 predicted proteins | sample 1972651 | NCBI WGS metagenome assembly QWCZ01 (sample SAMN09866695, study PRJNA288562) | Human oral metagenome isolate pre1_saliva, whole genome shotgun sequencing... | isolation source: mouth | host: Homo sapiens | place: USA: California
TATATTTTTCTTTTAGTTTTTCAACTATAGCCTTTTTACTTATTCTTTGAATATCTGACTTTGAGTATAATTTAGATTTTACTGAACTAACCCAAGAAACTGGGAATTCTCCGTTTTCATCAATATAATCTCCCCACTCTATCTTTTTTATATTTTGAAAAAGTTCTTCATAAGTAAGAGCTTTAAATTCAGCCATTTTTATAAAAACCCTATCAGAACATCTTAAATGGATATTAGCTTTAACCAAATCTATAAAATCACCTTCAAACTCAACTCTACCATCAAAAACTTTTATATTTTTAAAACCAAGAGAAAGACATTCTTCTTTAACAACACTTTCTAATCCCATTGTAGTTGATGCTATAAAAATCATTTTTCTCCCTCTCTCTCAGCTTTTTTTACTAAATCTTTATAAAATAATCTTATTATTGATAATAATGGTGTTCCTAAAAACATTCCTAGTAAACCAAATAAATTACCAAAAACTATCATTGAAACCATAACCCAAAATGAACTCAATCCTACCTTATCTCCAATTATCTTCGGTCCAACTATAAAACCATCAACAAGTTGAGAAATTACAATAGCAACTATTAAAAATATTGTTTTTATTGGAGCAATTATAAGTATTAAGAAAAATGCTATTATTCCTCCAACTAATGAACCTACATAAGGTATCATATTTCCTATTCCTAGTAGTATGCCACTTAATGCTGCATAAGGAGTTCCTGTTATCAATAAAGTTATATAGACGCATAAACCCACAATGAAAGAAACTATTATTTTCCCACCAATATAGTTTAAAAATATAGTTTCCGAAGCTTTTAATTTAAGCATTACATAATCTGTATTTTTCTCTCCAAATATTATTTTTACAATATTTTTTAATGTATTTAACAGTCTTTCTCTATCTAGCAATATTAAAAATGCTAATATAAAAGCTACTACTACATTTGTAAGTCCCACTGACCAACGAACAATATTTCCTAATAATACTGAGCCTATTTTTTGTATACTAGAAGAATTAGCTTTAATAAAATTAGAAAAATTGGTATTTAATTCACTAACATTTATTTTATATATATTTTTCTCTTCTAAAATTTCTATACCTCTAGTCATAAAATTATAAATTTTATCTGAAATATAAGGAAAAATATTATTCATCTCTTTCATTGAAGCTAAAATTTGAGGAATAATTATCATTAATAATACTAATATTATCAGTATTACAATCAGAATAGATGCAATAAGTGAACATATTAAATTCATTTTAATTTTTCTTCTAAAAAATTCTGCTATAGGATTTAGTAATACAGCAAGAAATAAAGCCATTATTATTGATGTAAAATAACCACTCCACTTGCTAATTATTTCTAAAAAGTTAGCAGTACTTAAAAAATATGCTTGAACAACTATAATTAATAAAACTATCCCTAAAATTTTTGTTACTTTTTTTAAACTCATTTATTTTAAACCTCTTACTATTTATCTCAAAATGAAATCAACTTCATTCTCTTCTGAATCTCCAACAATTTTTATTACTAACCTATCAGGTATACCAATAATAACCTCTCCTGGAGATTTTATAAAACCTTGTTTAACTGCAATTTTCAATGGAGAATTTGAGCTTGTTACTCTAACCATTTCATCTTTAAATTGCACATTACAACCACCAATTCCTGTTTCTACAAAAATATTTTTTTCTTCTTTTTGCAATGGTTGAACATACTTCAAATCTCCATCAACCCATATTTCTGCCTTAGCACCTTTTACATCTTTAAAGTTTCCTATTTTTGATAAAAAAACTCCAAAAAATACTATTAAAAATATATAAATTACAGTATCACCTATCTTAAAATATCTATTTTTTTGCATTGGCAAATTTTTCTCCCATGTATATCCTTGTTTCTATTTTATTTTTTGTATTATCTAAAATATCTTTATCTATTTCAACCTTATCTTTCTCAAAAACTAAAATACAAGTTGATCCACCAAATAAGAAATAACCTTTTTCATCTCCTTTATTTACAAAAGAGTTCTCTTTATAAGTTTGAACTATTCCACCAACCATAGTAGCTCCAACATCAACCATTGCTATATCCCCAAACTTTTCAGTGCTTAATATAGCATATTCTCTCTTATTTTCAGAAAAAATTCTAAAATTTGTTTTTATAGCATGAGTTGAAACAGAATAATAATATCCTTCTATCTTTTTATTTTCAGATATTTTTCCACTTGTTGGAAAATGAAATCTATGATAATCTGCTGGTGCTAATCTAAAAATTACAAATGTTCCACCCTTATACTTTTCAGCTAAATCTTTACTCTGAAAAAATTCTTCTAAAGAAAATTCAGATCCTTTCACAAAAAATTTTTGAATCTCATCTATATTTTCATAAGCTAATATTTTTGAATCTGCTGGTGATGCAAGACTTTCTTCATTCTTGTCAATTATTCTAGCTCCATCTTTTAATTCTCTATAAAAAAATTCATTAAAATTATTATAATACTCAGCTGGATACTTATATTCATTCATATTTATATCCATATCTTTTATAAAATCTTTAATTTTATTTTTTGATTCTGGACTAGACATTTTTTTACCATACCAATCAGATAAAATTTTTCTTTTTACAACTGCATTTAAAGTTAGTTTTCCAAAAGGATTATAGTAAAGAAACTCCAAAAAATTCTCTCCCATAACCTTTTCTATTTTTACTTCTCCTGTTTTTCTTTCAATATATCTTATTTTTTCAAACTTCATATTATTTCCCTTACTAGTAATAATTAGAAAAATTATTATTACTAGAACTACTATTATTTTTTTTCGTTTCTTAAACATTTTTTATTTTATTAATTAATCCATATTTTAATTTTAATAAATCAGAAGATAAATCTACCTTATAACTATGTGGATTTTCCAATCTTTTTCTTTCAGGAGATATTTTTTCTAATGTATCAAAATAATAATTTTGTGATTTTTTTACATCTAAAAGTTCACTGTATAAATTTTCAATTATATTTCCATTTTCTATGTAAATATTTGTAAGTTTTTTATATGAATAACTATCTTTTTTTAATAAACTACTTTTAAATTCATACTTTTCATCTCTTATAGAAAATTCTTTATTAGCTGTTAATTTTTCTTTATCCTCATCATTTTTTACTAAAGTTATTAGGTCGGCATAAGCAAACCCTTCTTTATCAAAAATTCTGTACACTTCTTTAAATCCTGGATTTGAAATTTTTATAACATCTCCTGAAATTTTTATTAAAGGTTCTTCATCTAACTCAACTATCTTATAAACTCCTCCAAAACAAGGAAATGATTTGCTTACTGCTATTGCATCTCCCACTCCATACATATCTACACAAGCTCCTTGTTCTTTCAAAGACCTTATAAGTTTTTCATCTAAACCATTAGTTAAAGTTATTTTAGCTTTTGTAAAGCCTTCTTCATCTAATCTTTTACGGCATTTTTTTGATTGATATGCCAAGTCCCCTGAATCAAGTCTTATACCATATATTCCTTGATAGTTGTCATCTATGCCACATTCCTTAAAAGCTTTTATTGCATTTTCTATACCAATATTTATTGCATCATATGTATCTATCAATAATATTAAACTATTATTTTTTCTTTCTCTTCTGTGTGTTATAAAAGTTTTAAAAGCAATTTTTTCAGCTTCTACACCTACCCCAAATGCTTGAATATATGAATGAGACATTGTTCCGTTCGAAGGAAGTCCATACTTATATTCAGTCATTAAATTTGAATGCCCAAAACATCCTCCAATTATAGCTGCTTTATTTCCCTCAACAGCACTATCAAAACCATGAGCTCTTCTACTTCCAAATGCTAAAACCTTTATAGGTGCAGCTACTCTTGTTATCATAGAAGCTTTTGTAGCTATTGCCATATTCATATTCATTATATTTAATATGGGAGTTTCTAAAATTTTAGCTTGTATCAATGGAGCCTTAATAGTTATTATTGGTTCATTAGGATAAACTATTTCTCCATCTCTTAATGCATATAAATCACCAGTGAACTTTAACTTTGATAAAAATTCTATTAAATGCTGTTCTTCTAAAATTTTAGAGAAATATTTTTTCTTTTCTTCTTCCGGAGTATTATTTAAAATCTCTATTAAATGTATAACTTCCTGTATTCCTGAAACAACTGCAAAACCACCATCTTCTGTCTTTCTAAAAAACATATCAAAGACTGCAACTTTATTTTGCATATTTTCCATTAAAAAAATATCACTTTCTGTATATTGATATCTATCAGAGTTGATAACTCTGGCAAATTCTGTTAAAATTAATTCATTATTCATAAGTTCCACCTTGAAAATTTATTTTATTAATTATACCACATTTTTTTGTTTTTCCAAATAATAATTTAAATACGATAAGTGAACTTAATATGTTAAAAAAATATAGAGGTGATTTTAATGAGAACAGTTATTCAAAAAGTTAAATGTGCTAAAGTCAGTGTAGATAGTAAAATTATAGGAGAGATTAATCATGGTTTTCTTGTCTTATTGGGAATTACACACGATGATAATGAAAAGGAAGTTAAATGGCTTGCAAACAAAATAAAGGATTTAAGGATTTTTGAAGATGAAAATCAAAAGATGAATTTATCACTAGAAGATGTAAAAGGTGAAATATTAATTGTCTCACAATTTACTCTTTATGGTAATTGTATAAAAGGTCGTCGTCCATCTTTTATCAATGCTGCTAGACCTGAGTATGCAAAAGAATTATATCTAAAATTTATAGATGAATTTAAAAATTTTGGAATAAAAACAGAAGTTGGAGAATTTGGAGCTGATATGCAAGTTGAACTCCTAAATGATGGACCAGTTACCATGATAATAGATACAAAAGATGCTAAAATTTAGTTTTATTCCTTTGATAAATAAAGTCTCCTGATAGCCGTATGACTCTTCCGAGCTCACCGAAATGCTCTCCAGAGTAATACGGGCGTCGGAGACTAATTTTCATATTAAATTTATACTTTCCTATACAATAAAAATAAACTCTTCGAACTAATACAGACATCAGGAGATATTATTTTATTTATACATTTATGCAAAAAATTCTCCATTATCACAATAATTTTCACCAGTCAATGTAAAAAATATAACACAGCAATCTTTATTGTTATTTACTTTTTTTATAAGTTCTGTTAAATACTTAGCAACCTCTTTTTTTATTTTTTCTTCCCTTGCAAACCAATATATTTCAACAAAAGTATAGCCCTCTACAATTTTTCCATCAAAAATATATTCAGTTTCTTGGTGCTCTATGGTCACCCAAGTTCTATCACAATTTATAATTTTAGATAAGTTATCTACTATTTCTTTACTGTGTTCCACTATTATTTTTTTCTCAATTCCTCTTATTTTTAAATGTGGCATAATTCCTCCTAAACTATATTTTATTTTTTTGTTAAAGTCATTCCTGTAAATCCAAAAATTAATGTTAATATCAATGAAAGGTAACAGAAAAATGAAAATGGTAAGTAAGCTACTGTACTAACTCCTAAAACACTAGTTATAAAAACCCCACAAACTCCCCAAGGAACTAAAGGATTGATAACAGTTCCTGAATCTTCTAAGGTTCTTGATAAATTTTTAGAATGTAGTTGCAATTCATCATAGATAGGCTTAAAAGTTTTTCCTGAAAGTAAAATACTTAAGTATTGCTCTCCCACTATGTAATTTACTCCTAAAGCTGTAAAAGCTACACAAAAAGTCGCTCTTGATGGTGTTGTTAATAAATGAGCTATGCTTTCTAATAATGTAGGAATAATTCCTAAACCAAATAATAAACCTCCCAAGGCCAAAGCAAGTATTACTATTGTCAATGTAAAAAACATACTGTTTATTCCACCTCTATTTAGAAGACTTGCTATTGTTTGTGGTAAATCAGCCTTTGAAAATCCTGCAAATAAAAACCCAGCTATTTCTTCTAAACTATAAGAATTATTAATGAATGCTATTCCTAGTCCAACTATACTTGTATATATAATTGTTAATATTGCTGGAACTTTTAATATTGAAAATATTATTAATAAAACGAAAGGTATAAAAGATAAATTATTAACTAAACCTGTATTTAAAATATCATTCTTAAATTGTACTACACTTGATATATCTCCAACCTTATCCCAAGGAGAAAGTAAAGTAAATGCAAGAGCTGATAATATAAAAGCTGGAACTGTTGTATACATCATATTTTTTATATGTTCAAATAAATCAACTCCAACTATACTTGCCGAAATACTTGTTGTATCTGATAAAGGAGACATTTTATCTCCAAAAAATGCTCCAGATACTATTGCTCCAGCAGTGATTGCAGGATTTAATCCAAAAGCATTAGACATTCCCATAAGAGCAACTCCTAAAGTTGCAACAGTAGTCAAGCTACTTCCAATAGCTATTCCAATAATTGCTGTTATTACAAAAGATGAAAGGTAAAACACCTTTGTTGAAATTATGTCTAAACCATAAAAAATTAGTGTTGGTATAGACCCTGCCATCATTAGTACTGTAACTAAAATTCCAATGAAAAAGAATAAAAATACAGCTCCCATACTTGTACTAACAGATTGAATCATACTATTTTGTAATAATGAAAATTTAACTTTATTTATAGAACCATATAATAACAAAAATACAATAGTTATTAAAACTGGAATATGTGGTGTCATATTTGGAATTCCTATCATTGAGTATCCTAGTATTAAAAATACTATCAAAATTATAAGTATTGCTTCCATTTTCTTCGGTTTATGATGTTGTACTAAATCAAACATAAAAATCTCTCCCTCTAATTTTTTTATAAAGCCCATTAACAACCTTATGAGTTTTAAAAATTTAATAAACACAGTTTATTCAAACTAATATAGCCATCTGAGCCTAATTTTTATTTTAAATTTTATACTTTTCTAACAAATAACAAATAAATAAAGTCTCTTGACAGCCGTATGAGTTCTACGAGCTCAATGAACACAGGCTCTTCGAACTAATACGGACGTCAGAGACTATTTTTGCTATTTAATTTTATACTTTCCTAATAAACAAAAAAGGCTTTTTACATATTGTAAATGTAAAAAGCCTTAGGTACCTTATTATAAATTAGAGGCTCTTTACAAATACAAATAGAGCCACTAATTAATGACTCTCTAATTCTTATAATAATATACGTAACCAAAATGATTTTTATTTATATTTAGGTTTTTATTTAATTCTATTGATAGTAAGTTTAACATTTTGATTACTCCTTTCTTATTAATTATGATTTTGAATTTTAACATAATATAAAGAGCTTGTCAAGTAGTGAAATTTTATTTTTTTTACCCCCATTTTTAATAAAAATGATATAATGAATATTATAAAATATTTTTTAGAAAGGAAAAAATATGAGAAAAGAAACTAAATGGATTTTAGAAAACGAAGTTAATTATGAATATGTTTTTAATAAAGAAAAAAATAAAAAATTAGATTACATAGTAAAAGAAATTTTAGAAAATAGAAATTTATCTCTTGAAGACGATTTTTCTTTTGATCCTTTTGATTTAAAAGATATTGATATTGCATATGAAAGAATAATGAAAGCGATAGAAAAAAATGAAAAAATTTATATCTATGGAGACTACGATGTAGACGGGATAACTTCTGTTTCACTTCTATATTTATCTTTATCTGAACTAGGTGCAAATGTTAACTATTATATTCCATTGAGAGATGAAGGTTATGGTCTTAATAAAGAAGCTATACAAACATTAAAAAACGATGGAGCTAATCTCGTTATAAGTGTTGACTGTGGCATAAACTCCGTAGAAGAAATTGACTTAGCTAATGAATTAGAATTAGATTTTATTATAACAGATCATCATGAAATAACAGGGAATTTACCAAAAGCTATGGCAGTTATCAACCCTAAAAGAAATGAAAATATATACTCTTTCAAATATTTAGCAGGTGTTGGAACAGCTTTTATGCTTGTTTATGCTATTTATAAAAAACAAAATAAAATGAATGATTTAAACAAATATCTAGATATCGTAGCTATTGGAACTGTTGCAGATATAGTCCCTTTAGTTTCTGACAACAGAAAATTTGTAAGAAGAGGTTTAAAAAATTTAAAAGATACAAGATGGATAGGAATAAAACAACTTATTAGAAAAATTTTCCCTGATGATTGGGATAGTAGAGAATATTTTGCTTACGATATAGGTTATATAATTGCCCCTATTTTTAATGCTGCTGGTCGTTTAGAAGATGCAAAACAAGCCGTTTCTTTGTTTGTTGAAGAAGATGGCTTTAAATGCTTACAAATTATAGATAAACTTTTGGAAAATAACAATTCAAGAAAAGAGATACAAAAAAGAATATTTGAAACATCTTTAGTTGAAATCAAAAAAAAACAATTATACAATAGAAAATTAATTTTAGTGGCTAATAAAAATTTCCATCATGGTGTTATAGGTATAGTTGCATCTAAAATTTTAGATAAATACTATAAGCCTAGTATTATTATGGAGATAAAAGAAAATGAAGGAATAGCAACTGCCTCTTGCAGAAGTATCGATGGTATAAATATAGTAGAATGTTTAAATTCTGTTAGTGATATTTTAGTTAAATACGGTGGTCATTCAGGAGCTGCAGGTTTTACAATAAATATTGAAAATATTGATGAATTTTATGATAGGGTAGAAAAATATATAGACGAGCACTATGACACTGAAGTTTTTAAAAAAAATATAAAAATAGAATCAATTTTAGAGCCTTACAAAGTAAATTATAATTTTTTAAAAGAGTTAGAATTACTTGAACCATACGGAGCCAAAAATCATACTCCTATTTTTATTTTTAAAAATTGTAGATTTGAAAATCTAAGATTTACTAGAAATAGTACAGAACATCTTATGATGGATATTATGAAAGATGGATACTATTTCAAAAATTGTATTTTTTTTGGTGGTGGGGATTACTATGATTTGGTAGCTGAATCAAAAAGTATTGATATAGCTTTTAAATTAAAATTAGAAACTTTTAAAGATAGATATATGTGTAAGTTACAACTTGAAGATATTAAAAATTCAGAAAATAATTCAGATATTTTTGATAGCATTCTAAAATTAGAAGGTAAAGATATTACTTTTCCAATAGAAACAGTTGTCTATCCTAAGAGAATGGATATTGAAAATCCCATATCTTTAAGTTTTAACGATTATGGGGTAGCTTTAACTAAAGATAGAGTTATTTTTGAAAATATTGACTCTAATCTTTCTAAAATTTTAGTAACACTAAAAAGGGATTTCAATTATGATTTTTCAGTAGAGATAAAAGAAAGATATATAAAAAAAGAAAATATAAACTTACATATTGTAATAAACAAAAAGGAAGCTGAACTGAAAAGTTTTCCAATAAAAGACAATCAAATTTTTATGGAAATTAAAAATATGTTAATAGGAAATTTTTCGTATAACTCTATTCAGAAAAAAATACTTTCTTCTATTTTTAAAGAGAAAAATCCTACTCTTGCTATAATGGAAAAAGGAAGAGGAATAGAAACTATTATAAATACAATAAAATTTTTCTATGAATACAAAAATTTAACTATAAGTATAAATGATGCTTCTAAAAAAGCTAATTTCTATATCTTTACTTTAAATTTTAATCACGATACAATTTTAGAAGATTTTCTTAAAAGTCTTGAAAAAATTGAAAATAAAAATAATATCTTAATTATTTCAAACAGAGATTTTAATATCAATAATTTTATAAAAATTGAGGATACTTACTCTGTTCCAAAAAATGTTGAGTATATAGATTATAAAGAAATTAAAAAATTAAAAGATTTTGATAACTTATATTACCCATTCTTATCAAATGAAAAGAAAGAAATTTTATTAAAAAAAGTAGAAGAAAATGAAAAAATATATTCAACAAAAGAAATAGTTGTTCATTTCTAAATGATTGAAAATAATATTTTTTTGTTTATAATACAATTAAAGTAGGCTATTTGTCAAATAGTGTTGATGAACTATTAAAAGTTCTGATACACTATTTTTTTATTTATAAGGGAAGTATAAAAATAAATAAAAAATTGTCTCTGACGTCCGTATTAGTTCGAAGAGCCTGTGTTCATTGAGCTCATAGAACTCATACGGCTGTCAAGTGACTTTATTTATTTATCATATCTATACATTCCTAAACGATTATTCATAATCCAAAAAAGTGGAATAAATATTTTTTTTGATAGGGGCAAAATTTTTGCCATTTTTTCTGTAAAATTAATAAGTCCTATTTGTTTTAATTTAGGTTCTAATTTTACAACTTCACTACCGTCTTTTACACCCCATTTAAATACAACATTATTCATTTTCTTTAGAGCATCATGTTTTGAACTCATTTTTACAGTTCCTTTATAAAGTAAATCTAAATGTAACTCAAATTTATTAAAGCTATTAACTAAATTTTCTAAAATTTTCTTTACTTCACTTTCATCAAAATACATAAAAACTCCTTCAGAAATTATAAGCAACTCTTTGCCGTTAGTTACAACTTCTTTGGTCCAATCAGATTCAAAAACTGACTTTGAAATATTTTTTACTCTATCATTTTCTTTAAAAAAATTTTTTCTTACTTCTATTACTTCTGGTAAATCAAGATTATACCAAATTATTTTTCCATTATCTACTCTTTCAAATCTGGTATCAAGTCCACAACCTATTGAAATTATTACACAATCTTGATATTTGTCTATAAACTTCTTTACTTCTTTATCCATTATATATGCTCTTGCTAATACTCCATAATAACTAGCCCAAGCAGTATCAAATTTTTTAAAATCATAATCTAATTGTGAAACAATTTCAAAAGATTTTTTATCTTGTAAAATAGATTTTGTACTTTCATAATCTTTAGCCCTTACATTTAATGTTATAAGCAATGTTTCTGCTACACCATCTAATTTAATTTCCATAAAAATCCTCCTTCATGATTAGATAATAAATATAATTAATTTTATTATACTCTTCATAAAGGAAACTTTCAATATTTTTTACTAGCTAAATTTCTTTGAATCAAAATATTTGTATATATAATTTTTATAGAAAAGTCTAAATTTAAATACTTATTAGTCTCTGACGTCCGTATTAGTTCGAAGAGCCTGTGTTCATTGAGCTCGTAGAACTCATACGGCTGTCAAGAGACTAATTTTCATTATTCACTTTTATACTTTCCTATAGAATAAACAAAAATTCCCTGACAAACGTACAAAATTTCCTGTTTTTAGCAAATACAGGTTTCAAAGTAATACGAATGTCAGGGATTATTTTTTATTTAACTTCAGCACCAAAATATTTTAGTACAACTTGATAAATCAAGTTAGCCACAAGTCTTGAAGTTCTATCATCATAGTCATATCTAGGGCTAATTTCTGCTACTTCAAGTGTCAAATTCTTTTTAGTACTAGCTATAATATCTAGCAATCTAATTGCTTGGCTTGGCCAAATTCCAAAAGTTTGTGGAGCACTTACTCCTGGAGCACAAGTTATATGGAATACATCTGTACATATAGTTAGATGTATAAAATCATTTCTTTCTAAAATTGGATTTAAATTTAAATCACTAACTTTTTGTATATCTTCTGCTAAATAATATCTTACGCCATATTCTTTTGCTCTATCAAAAAGTCTTTTAGTATTTGAAAATCTTTGAATTCCTATAACATTATAGTCAAATTTTATATTATCTCTTTTACAATCTTCAGCAATTTGGTAGAACATAGTTCCTGAATTTCCACCTTTACTAAAATCTCTCATATCAAAGTGAGCATCAAAACTTATAATTCCAACCTTAGGTTTTGAACTAAGAGTTTTTGCATAATTCATTATACCTGTATATGTTCCATAAGCTATATCATGTCCACCACCCATACATACAACAAAATAATTCTTTTCTTTTAGTTTTGCAACAGTATCAGCAAGTTGCATTTGGGCTTCTTCCAGTTTTCCATTTTTTACATCTATTGGGTTTTTTAAATCATAAAATTTTATAGAAGTGTCAAATATCGGGAAATTTGATAATGCAGATTTTAAATGTTCCCACCCTTCTCTTGCACCTAATCTTCCATTATTTCTTCTAATTCCTTCGTCAGAATTATAGCTTACAAAACAAACTTTTTTCCCGTCACTACTTTCTTCCAACAATTCTTCTAAAGTTTTTACTTGAATAACTTGGTGTATTCTAAGTACATCTTCATCATATCCATCTATACGACCATTCCAATCCATTTTCATACCTCTTTCCATTAAATATATGTTTCTATTATTTATTTTAAGAATATTTATAACAAACTTTAAATATATTTATAATTTTAACACATACCAAAAATTAATCAAGTCTATATTTCTTTTGGAATTAATTTTTCTCTAAAAAGTTTATCTGCTAAGTAGATAAATGGTGTATCACAAATAGCAACAATAAACTTTATAATATATGTAGATAAGAAAATATTAAACATTACATCAATAGGGTAAACTCCATAGAAAGCTATTGTTGTAAATACAGCATTATCTAATAATTGACTTAACATTGTACTTCCGTTATTTCTAAGCCATATATGTTTTTTTGCCGGGAATTTTTCTCTTATTTTTTCGTATAGCCATACATCATGAAATTGTGAAATTAAATAAGCAACTAATGATGCAAAAGCAAGTCTTGGTAATAAAGAAAATATACTTTTAACACTTTCAAACATAGCTATACCTTCTGGTACATCAAGAGGTGTAAAATGTATAGCACATTGCATAATTAAAGTAGTTGCTATCAACCCAAAAAATCCAATTTTTACAGCTTTTTGAGCTGCTTCTTTTCCGTGATTTTCACTTAATATATCTGTCACTAAAAATCCTCCAGCATACAATATATTTCCAAGTGTTGCTTCCATTCCAAAAAGATTTACAAGCATAACTACTTGTATATTTGCAAGTATAGTTGAAATTGGAACCCAAATATATAAACCTATTTTTCCAAATTTTTTATAAGCAAATAAAATACAAGAAAAATTTATTACCAACATTAAAAACCATAAAAAAATATTATTCATCATTATTGTTCAAACACTCCTAACTCTCTATTATTCATTAAAATTTCTACCCTATCATTATCAAATAAATCTCTCATTTCTATTTCAAACCATCTAACTAATTCAGGGTCACTTTTTACTTCCGTTCCATTGTCATCAAAAACATTTACAGTTATAGCTTTAAAATATTTAAGTCCTATTTCTATATCTTTTCTTATCATTTCTTGAGTTTGTCCCTTAGTTGCAATAAGTAAGCAAACCGAATATATTTTTTCTGACAACTCCTTTATTTTTTTTTCATCTAAAATTATATTTTTACCATATACATTTCTTCTATAATCATTATCAAAACTTTCTATGCCTGTCCTAAATCTTATTTCAACTTTTTTCTTTTCGTTAAAAAAATCTACAATTTCATTTAGTCTTGGTAAATAAGAATAGAATATTTCAAAATATAAAATTTTTATATCCTTTTCATATACTATTTCCCTTATTTTTTCCAGTGTTTTTCTAGGTAATTCAAATACTGAACCAGAGTTTATAACTTCTAAAACTCCTAAATCTCCACTAACTTCTTTCAAAACTTCAAAATTTACACTATTAATTTCACTCTCATTTGTAGAATTATCCTCTATGTAATTACAAAATTTACATTTCCCATAAACACAAGGAAAAGACTTCAAAAGAGTTATTTCTCTTGCAAATTTTCCTTCAACTCTATTATAGCGTACTCCCATATTCCCCCTTATAATAAACATCTCGATATCCATATGAGTTCTACAAGCTCAATGAACATAGGCTTTTCAAACTAATACGGACGTCAGAGAGTATTTTTTGTTATTTAATTTTATGCTTTCCTTACAAATAAAAAAGGGGACTTGTCATCCCCCAAGTCTAGTTTTTTATAGATGGTTTAAGCTAGCACATCTTTTATTCGTTTTTAATTAAATTTTTTCAAAAGGTCTCTATATTGTCTGTTTAACATTTTTACAGTAAACTTTCTAATAAATTGATACCAGAAAAATTGCATTTTTTCCATTCCTTTTACTGAATCTTGTAACATTCTTTTTATAAAATCATGCTCTTCATAACTAACTTTTAATTCAGTACTAGTTTTATTAGAAGCTACATCTGTAATATAAGTTAAAAATTCATAAACTCCTGCATATTGACTATTAGATCCTGCATCAGCAAATTGTTTTTTTGCTTCATTTATAAATCTAACAAGAAGTTTTTTATCGTTTTTTTCTAATTTTACAGAATATTTTCTTTTCCCTTTTCCTATTTTTTGAATACTATTCATCATTCCAAGCATAGATGACATATTATTCATTTCCATAGGATTTAGAGTTCCAGGATTTATTCTAGTTTTCATAAATTATCACTCCACTTTTCCTATAATTTTCTCAATTTCTTCTGTTGTTATTGCACCTTTTCTAAGTATCTTAGGAACTCTTTTTGTTAAGTCAATAATTGTAGATACTTCTCCTAATTTACATTCCCCTCCATCTATAAGTAGATTAACTTTAGATTTTATAGTTTCTGAAAGTTCTTCATAAGATTTCGGGCTAGGCTCTCCAGAAATATTTGCACTTGTTGTTGCTAGTACTCCACCAGCTAAATCTATAATTTTTATAGCCAAATCCAAGTTAGGTATTCTAACTCCTATTGTATTTCCTCCAGAAACCATTATTTCAGGAATATAATCTTTTTTTCTTAATATTACTGTCAATGCTCCTGGCCAAAAAGCTTTAGCTAATTTATTCAATAACTCTCTATCTTCAACAGAAACTTCAGCCACTTCATCTACTTTATCTACTGAACTCAAAAGTGCAATAAGAGGAGAATTAAAACTTCTACTCTTTGCAAAATAAATATTATTTATACTTTCTTCATTAGAAATAATAGCACCCAAACCATAGACTGTATCTGTTGGATAAATTATTAATTCTCCAGATTTTATTCTTTGAGATAAACCTACCCATTCTTCATCTTTTACAGTCATAATATTATCTATTTTTTTATACATATTAGTTGAACAATTCTGAAACTGATCTATTGTTTACTATTCTATCTATAGCATCAGCAAAAACTTCATCTACTGAAAGTATTTTTACTTTATCTATTTTCTTTCTTTCTGGTAGTGCTATTGAATCAGTTATTATTATTTCTTTCAATGAACTTTTTTGTAGTCTTTCTATTGCAGGGTCAGAGAATACAGCATGTGAACAACAAGCATAAGCTTCTATTGCTCCTCTTTCTACTATAGCATCTGCTCCATTAGTTATAGTTCCTGCTGTATCAATCATATCATCTATGAATATAGCAATTTTCCCTTCAACTTCTCCTATTAAGTTCATAACTTCTGATAAATTTGGTTTAGGTCTTCTTTTATCAATAATTGCAATTTTACAATCTAATTTTTCAGCTAATTTTCTTGCTCTTTTTACTCCACCAATATCTGGAGAAACTACTACTACTTTATCTCCGTATAGTCCTTTTTCTTTAAAATATTTAGCCATTAAAGGTAATCCTTGCATATGGTCAAATGGGATATCAAAAAATCCTTGTATTTGATCAGCGTGTAAATCCATTGCAACTACTCTTTTAACCCCAGCAGTTGTCAATAAGTTTGCAACTAATTTTGAAGTAATTGGTTCTCTTGGTTTTGATTTTCTATCTTGTCTAGCATACCCATAATATGGAATAATTACATTAATTGTTTTAGCTGAAGCTCTTTTTAAAGCATCAACAAATATTAAAAGTTCCATCAAGTTTTCATTTACAGGTTCTGATGTTGATTGTACAACAAAAACATCTCTTCCTCTAACTGTTTCTTCAATTTCAATATAGATTTCTCCATCTTTGAATCTTAAGATTTCAGCATGTCCTAATTCTAATCCACATTTCGCAGCTATTTTTTTTGCAAGTTCCAAGTTTGCATTTCCCGAGAAAATTTTAACATTATTAAAATTTACCATCTTCTTTTCTCCACCCTTCTTTTATTATTTGTTTACTTCTTGACACAGCAAGAGAGTTATTTGGTACATCTTTAGTTATAACAGAGCCTGCTCCTACAAGAGCATTAGCTCCAACATTAACAGGAGCTACAAGCATAGTATCACTACCTATAAAAACATTTTCTCCTATCTCTGTTTTAAATTTATTTTTTCCATCATAGTTACAAGTAATAGTTCCTGCTCCTATATTAGTTTTTTCTCCTACATGAGCATCTCCTAAATAAGTTAAATGCCCAGCTTTTACACCTTTTTCAAGGGTTGATTTTTTAGTTTCAACAAAATTTCCTATATGTACATTTTCTTTTAAATGAGATTTTGGTCTTAAATGAGCAAACGGTCCTATAGTAACTCCATTTTCAATTATACTTTCTTCTATGACAGAATTTTCTATTCTAACATTATTTAGAATTTTACTATCTATAATTCTAGTTCCTGAAAGAATTTCACAATTTTCTCCTATCTCTGTATTTTTTTGAATAGTTACGTTAGGGTAGATTACTGTATCTTTTCCTATTTTTACTTCATCATCTATATAAGTTGTTGCAGGATCTATCAAAATAACTCCTGATTCCATTAAAGATTTATTTTTTCTTTCTCTTAAAACTCTAGAAACAAGAGCTAACTCAACTTTAGAATTTACTCCTTGTATCTCCATAGAATCTTCTAAAGAGTAAGAGATAATTTTTTTATTTTCAGAAGCTAATATTTCTATAACATCTGTTAAATAATATTCGCCTTTTTCATTATTGTTATTAATTTTTCCTAGAGCATAAGCTAGATGCTGAGCTTTAAAAATATAGACTCCTGCATTAACTTCCTTAATCTTTTTTTGCTCTTCATTAGCTTCTTTTTCTTCAACTATTTTTAAAACTCTATCGTTTTCTTTAAAAATTCTTCCATAACTAAATGGATTATCAAAAATTGCTGTTAAAACGATTCCATCTGCATTCTCTTTTTTATATTCATTATAAAAATTAACTAACGTTTCTTTTTGAATTAAAGGAATATCTCCATTAATTATAAGAATATCTCCATTATAATTTTTTATTTTTTCTTCTGCCTGTTTTACAGCATGACCTGTTCCTAGTTGTTCTTCTTGAATAACATAACTGATATCATTTCCTAAAACTTCTAAAACTTTTTCTCTCTTATGTCCTAGTATCAATACATTTTCTTCTACATCTAGGGCATTCAATGCATCTATAATTCTAACTACCATAGGTTTTGAATGAGCTAAATGAATAACTTTTGGTAATTCAGACATCATTCTACTTCCTTTTCCAGCAGCCATTATAATCGATTTTAATGACATTTTTCCTCCATTTTAACTGTTTTTATTTACTTATTTTATCATATGCTTCATTTATTTCTTTCATTTTATTTTCATACTTCTTTTTTTCTTCAGCTGTTGCATTTGGAAATCTATCTGGGTGATATTTTTTTACTAAAGCACGATAAGCTTTCTTTATTTCTTCTTCACTTGCTGATTCAGAAACTCCTAAAATCCGGTAATACTTACTTTTATCTTCAGTATAAGTATTATAACCATAATTTCCCTGATTTTGATTCTGTCTGCTATATCCATTATTATATCCGGAATAATTACCGTAGTTATTATAATTATTTTGCCCCCCAAATTGAGATTCAAAATTTCTAAAAAATTCTTCTGCTTCTTCTCTGGTAAATGTTCTGTATCCTCCATAGTTTTGTCTTCTTGTGTTTGAACTTGCTGAATTTCTACCTCTTGACATTATTTGACGAAATAATACTAAAGCTAAAATTATCCAACCATATCTGACAAAAATCCAACCAAATAAATATACTAATATCCCGAATATTATTAAAGCCGGTAAAAATCTTATAACATTCTTTATTCCAAATGATGCAATTAAAATTAGAAATATAGCTATTGCAAAAATTTCCATTCAATCACCTTTTTTTATTTAATTTTAAATAAAGTCTCTTGACAGCCGTATGAGTTCTACGAGCTCAATGAACACAGGCTCTTCGAACTAATACGAACGTCAGAGACTAATTTTTGATGTTTATTTTTATACTTTCCTATAGAATTAATAAAATCTTTTCTCAATTATACCACAAAAAAAAGTCTTTTT
>QWCZ01000975.1_pt1 | contig 18215 bp, 22 predicted proteins | sample 1972651 | NCBI WGS metagenome assembly QWCZ01 (sample SAMN09866695, study PRJNA288562) | Human oral metagenome isolate pre1_saliva, whole genome shotgun sequencing... | isolation source: mouth | host: Homo sapiens | place: USA: California
ATCTTTAGTAACAACAACATCAACACCAGTTCCGAAAACATTGGCAATAATTATATCTCCTCTTTTAACGGGTGCTGTCAGTTCAATATTTTTTAATTCTTCCATCAATTTAAAATTTAATTCTTTTGGAATAGCTTGTTTTGTTTTCACAGGACATCTTGCATCAAGGGCATTTTTTATTTTAACAGTGGAAGTTACAACTCTTTTTGGAGCTGTCAATTCTTCTTTACCATAAACTGCTCCTCTTGGACAAGCATTTCCAGTAACTTTATAGTCTTCAGTGTTTACTTTTATATGACAACCAACAGGACAAACTATACATATCATTTCCTTTTCCATTATTTATCCTCCTCAACAACTTCTACAACAATTTTATTTGCATCTATTTTTCCAAGAACAGTTTTAGACAAAGTAATTTTTTCCATTTCTCCAGGAGCCATATGAGATTTTTTTACAGAATGAATTATAAAATCATTTGACTTAACAACAATTTTCACATTTTTAAATATTTGTCTTGCTCTCATAGATAGCTCAAGATTTTTTTCTATATTTTCCATTCTAAATTTTTGTGGAACTGTGTATCCAATTCCAAAACCAGTCTCAACATCAATATAGTTTCCGTCTGTAACTTCACCTTTAATATATTTTGCTGCAGCCTTACCAGCTTTTCTTGATTCAATACTTACAAAGTCAACTAAGTCGTGAACATGAACAACATTTCCAGAAGCAAAAATTCCTTCAATACTTGTTTCCATCATTTCATTTACTATTGGTCCGTTAGTTCTTGGATCAATTTTAATTCCTGTTGCTCTTGAAATATCATTTTCAGGAATTAGCCCGACAGATAAAAGTAAAGTATCACATTCATATTCTATTTCAGTTCCAGGTATTGGTCTTTTATTTTCATCAACTTTTGCTATGATAACTTTTTCGACTCTGTCCTTACCAATGATATCTACAACAGTATGACTTAAATATAGAGGTATATCATAATCTTCAAGACATTGAACAATATTTCTCATAAGCCCACCAGAGAATGGCATAAGCTCCGCAACGGCCAAAACTTTTGCACCTTCAAGAGTCAATCTTCTTGCCATAATAAGTCCGATATCTCCCGATCCTAAAATAACGACTCTCTTCCCAACCATATATCCTTCCATATTGATATATCTTTGAGCAGCTCCTGCTGTAAAAACTCCGGCTGGTCTATCTCCTGGGATAGCTATAGCCCCTCTTGTTCTTTCTCTACAACCCATAGTTAAAACTACAGATTTTGCTTCAATTATCATATAGCCATCAACAGAGTTAATAGCTTGAACAACTTTATCAGCTGATACTTCCAAAACCATAGTATCAAGTTTGTATTCAATATTCATTTCAAATAACTGATCCATAAATCTTTGAGCATATTCAGGTCCTGTCAATTCTTCCTTAAATTCATGAAGACCAAAACCATTATGAATACATTGTTGTAAAATTCCACCTAACTCTTTGGCTCTTTCTATAACTAAAATACTATCAATTCCATTTTTCTTAGCTTCAACGGCAGCAGCAAGACCTGCTGGTCCTCCACCAACCACAACTAAATCATATTTTAAATTCATATCGTTTGCCCCCTATTTAGTTTTTCCAGTCAAGATGTAAGAATTTTTTTGTTCCATAACTATATCTTCTAAGTTTTCACCAAGCTCTCTTGCCAAAATTTCTTGAACACGAGGTCCACAGAAACCACCTTGACATCTTCCAGCTCCGGGTCTCACTCTTCTCTTGATACCGTTTAATGTTCTTCCACCACATTTTCTGTGAATAGCATCAACAATTTCTCCTTCAGTTATGTTTTCACATCTACAAATTATTCTACCGTATCTAGGGTCTTTTTTTATAACTTCTGCTTTTTCTTCAGCAGGCAAATTAATAAAATGTATCATTTTTCTATTTTTAACAAAATTTTCTTTCGCTTTTACATTTCCAAAACTTTCAACAACCATTTTTGCTAAATCAACTGCCATTGCTGGTGCTGATGTTAAGCCCGGAGATTTTGTTCCTGCCATATTGAAGAATCCTTTTACATCTTCAGCTTCTCCTAAAATAAAATCTCCTGTGTCAGCCTCTGCTCTTAGTCCTGCAAAATTTCTGATATTATCTCTAAAATTAATTTCTTTTACACTCTTAACAGCAAATTTTTTGATATTATCAAAACCTTCTAAAGTATCTCCAACATCTTCTTTGTCTTCAACATCGGAAGCAGTTGGCCCCGCTATGATATTTCCATGAGCAGTCTTAGCAACTAGAATTCCTTTTCCCATTTCAGTTGGACATTGGAAAATCACACTGTCAGTTAAATATCCTTGAACCTTATCAAGCAAATAATATTCTCCAATTCTTGGTGTGATTTTAAAAGTTTTTTTAGAAACTAGATTGTTAATAAAATCTGCATAAACTCCTGCTGCATTTATTATTGCTTTAGTTTCTATTGTTTCTCCATCTTTTAATGTTATTTTAAAAGTATCGTTATTTTTTTCTATATTTGTTACTTCTGCATTTAATTTTAATTCAACTCCATTTTCCATTGCATTTTCTACAAGTTTGATTGCAAATTCCCATGGACCTGTTATTCCTGCCGTACCTGCATACAAAGCAGCAACAGCTTCTTTACTTACATGTGGTTCTCTTCTTTGAATTTCGGCTGCATCAATGATTTCCATTTCAGGTACGCCATTATTCAAACCTCTTTTGTACAACATTTCTAAATGTTCTTTTTCTTTTTCTGAAAAAGCTAGAACATAAGATCCAACTCTTCTAAACGGAGCATCAACTTCTTTACAAAGAGCTTCATACATTGCATTCCCTTCAACATTGTACTTAGCCATAAGGCTTCCTTCCTTAGCATCGTATCCAGCATGAACTATTGCAGAATTTGCTTTTGTTGTTCCACAAGAAACATCATTTTCTTTGTCAAGCAACAAAATATTTAATTCATACTTTGACAATTCTCTTGATACTGCTGCTCCCATAATTCCTGCACCAATAACAACTACATCAAACATATCGTTCCTCCTAAAATAATTGCAAAATGTAAATAAAAAAGGTCGCGAAAAAACACAGAATCTCTTCTGTTTTTTTCACGACTCACCATTCACTAGTCTAATATTCTATTTAATTTAATAATACACTAAAATGATACGTCTTGTCAAATAAAATATTATAGAATTTTAAAACTCTAAATTTTCTATCCTAGATTTCTAAATGCCATAATCATAATAAGAAAAGCAAAAAATAAAAATCCAAATATAAGAAAAAAATGTAGTACACAAAATACAAATTTTATTTTTTCTTTCTTTTTTATTTTTCTATATACTTCTCCATACTCTTCTAATTTAGTTTCATCTTCAGCTGTAAATTCTAAGTAACCATAACTTTTTAAAATAAATTTCGAATATTCATCATCTTTCATAGGATAATAACCCTCGTTTAGTAATTTTTTTGTATAAGCTTTGTTATACCAAAGTCCTACTATCCCACTAATTACTTCTAGAATAATAAAATATATAAACATTATAATAAAAATACTCTTCATAAATTCTAATATATCTTTTTCTAATAACTCAAAAAAATATCTATCGCTTATTGAACTCATTATACTTGTAAAAGTAAATGTACTGTATATGAAAATTTCTGGTAATGCTCTCGCTCCTAATAATATAAAAAATCCTTTTAAGTCTCCTCTAAATATTGGAACAAAAGGAGTAAAAAAATATGTTGTATAACTAAAACCTACAAAACCATCTTTTACATACCCGTCTTTTTCCAATTGAATTTTTACTGCCATATCAACTTTCCTTTCATTAGTGAAGCTGTGAAATTAGCAAAAAAATAAATGAAATAATTTCAGAAATTATAAAAATTCCAAAAAATATTTTCGCCTTGTTTCTTTCATCCCTCCTTATTGCTTTTGCAGTTTTATCATATTGTTCCATTAATTCTAGATTTTCTCTTTCAGCTTCCGTATAAGGTAAATATGCATAATTTTTCAAAACTGCCAAAGAAAATCTATCTCCATTCATTACTTGATAACCTTTTTTAAATAAATTTAATGTATATTTCTTATTATAAGAAAAGGCCATCCATATATCTGTATAAAGAACTACTAAATATACTACTTTAAGAAAAACACTCATATACCCATCTTCACCAACATAAACTGCTCGTACTGAATTAAATATCAAGAAAACTTTTACCAAAAAAAGGAGAAAAAGTTTTAGAAACTGTTTAAAATCTCCTCTAAATATTGGAACCCAAAAGCCAAAGAAAAATGTTATCCAGCTAAAACCAGTAAAGGCATTTTTCATTTTGCCATTTTTCTCTAAATTTATTGTTACTGCCATAATCTCCTACCTCACACTGCCATCGTTTGAAGAATATATTTTATAATTTCTTTTTTATCTATTACTATAAAAAATATTATTAATAGTATTATGACAAAAACAAATACAATAAAAAGATTTAATTTCTTTTTTTCTTCTCTCTCTAGCTCTAAAAATTTCTCTTTATATTTTTCAATTTTTTCTAAATTCTCATTGTCTTCTTCGTTATAATTAATAATTCCATATTTTTTTAATAATTCATAAGAAAATTCATCCTCTGGAACCCAACCTTCTTCTATTAAACGTCGAGTATAGTTTTCGTTATACCAAAAAGCAATAACCGCACTTTCTATATAAGCTGTAATCATAAAGAGATATGAGACTATTTCTGTATTTTGTATATATCCTATTTGTTTTAAAAATATTTCAACAAAACCACCTATTGCAACATTTGTTGAAAATACTGTCATCATTATCAAGAAACCCTTAAAATCCAATCTATAGGCAGAGATTGATATATTAAAAAACAAACTTACCCAGCTAAAACCTAGGTAACTATTTTTTCTATAGCCATCTTTCTCCATTTTAATTTTTACTGCCATTAAATCCTCCATACGATAAAGGAGCTCGGCAGAATTTTTTGCCTAGCTCCTCATCAATAAATTAATTTAAAAATTTGCTAAATTTGCTAAAACTGTTCCTATTGCTATAAAATATCCTAATACTATAGTTGCTATAGTTAATCCTATAAATAACCAGAATTTTTTCTGTTCTCCTGATTTTGCTGTTGCTAAAGTAGTTCTATATTTTGTTAATCTATCTGCTTCATTTTTATCTTCATCTGTATATGGTAATAAAGCATAACCTTTTGCTATTGCATTTGCATATTCGTCAGTTTCCAAAACATTAAAACCTTCTTCCAAATTTCTATTGAAATGAGATTTGTTATACCAAAATCCTACGTATATAGATAAAGCCAAAGAAAGAATTCCACCTAAAGGAAGAAATCTCAATATAATATTAATTACAAATATTCCTAGAAGCGTTAAAAATCCCTTAAAATCTTTTCTAAATATTGAAACCCAAAATCCAAAAAAGAATGTTGTCCAACTGAAACCTGCAAAAACATTTTTACTAAATCCATCTTTTTCTACTTGAAATTTTACTGACATATTTTTCTCCCCCTCTACATCAAACGTTTTTTTATTATACCATATTACTATACTTTTATTCTACTTTATTTTGTAATTTTTTAAGTATTTTAAAATACTTTCCCTATCATTTTTAATCTCTTCATTTAAATATTTTTCCAATAATTCCTTTTTTATTTTTCCGATTTCTTTTCCTCTAAATCCTAAACTCATTAGATCATTACCATCGATAGCTAAATCATTCACTGTTAGCTGCATATTTTTTTCTTGTGCTTTATTTAACATCTCATATAAAATTTCATTTGATTTTACCAACTCAGAATTTTTAGATTCATTATCGGCATTAGAATGTTGAATTAATTTTAAAAGTTGTTCATATCCCATTTCAGATAATAATTTATTCATTTTTTTATCTGATAAATCTCTATGCAAAGCCATGTGTTTTCTGACTAAATTTGAAATATTTTCAATAGTCTTACTGTCAATTTTCATTTTTGTCAAAATATTTTTTGCCATCTTCTCACCCACTATATCGTGTCCACGATAATGAGCAATGCCCTTGTCATCGAAAGTTTGAACAGCAGGTTTTCCTATATCGTGTAAAAGAGCTGCATAACGAAGTTCCGTATCGGCTGGAACTTTTTCTACAACACTAACAATGTGAGAAAATAAATCCAAAGTATGATGAGGATTGTATTGATTAAAATCATAAGTTGCTTTTATTTCTGGAATTATAAGTTCTAAAACTCCAGTATCCTTCATAAGCATTAAAGTATTTTTAACATTTTCCCCTAATAACAATTTAGAAAATTCTAAAGTTATTCTTTCTTGTGAAATTTCTTTCAATAAAGATTTTTTATTTTTTATTGCAACTATTGTATTAGAAGATAAGTTAAAATTGAGCTTGCTCATAAATCTAAAAGCTCTTAACATCCTAACAGGATCTTCTTTTATTCTCTCCTCTGGCATTCCTACAAAATTTATAGTTTTATCTTTCAAATCCTTTTGTCCGTTGAACAAATCTATCAAGCCGTCTTCCTCATTGTAAGCCATAGCGTTTATTGTGAAATCTCGACGAACTAAATCATTTCTTATATCACCTACAAAAATAACTTTTTTGTCTTCAGGAACTATTTTCTTTTCATTTTTTTCTTCATATAAATCCTGTCTAAATTTTGCAATTTCATAGTCTCTATCATCGATTTTTATTCGAAGTACACCAAAACTTTTCCCAGTTTCCTTCGGAGAATAATCAGTAAATATTTTTTTTAACTCATCGTAGTTTAAATTTGTAGCGAAATCTATATCTTTAGGTTTCAAACCTAATAAAATATCTCTTACTGCTCCTCCCACAACATAGCCTTTTCCTTCTCCATTTAATTTTTCTAAAATTTTTTTTTCGTTGTCATCAAAATCGTTGATTGATATTTCGTTCATAATTATCATTCCACTTCTTTTATCTTTTCCAAATCACCACTGCATAAAATTTCTAAATTTTCATTCGGATATATTGAGTTAGGATTCGGACCAAATTTCATTTTTTCCCCTTATTATCTATTAATATTAATTTTAATTTATTGTAACAATATTTAATTTCTTTTTCAATTAAAAAACTAGGACTTCATCTCCTAGTTTTTAATTTAGTTATTCTATTTAGTTTTCTTTGGTGGTAATATTTCCAACCAATATCCATCAGGATCTGTTATAAAATATATTCCCATTTTTTCATTTACATATTCTATACAACCCATCTCTTGATGTTTTTTAAATGCTGCTTCATAGTCATCAACTTCAAAAGCCAAATGAAACTCTTCTTCTCCTAAATCATATTTTTCTGTTCTATCTGAAAGCCAAGTTAATTCAAGTTGAAAATTTGTTATACCGTCTCCAAGATAAACAAGTTTATAGCTTCCATCTTGAGCAACTTTTTCTCTCTCAACTTTTAAACCTAAAGCTTCTTCATAAAATTTTATACTTTTTTCTAAATCTAAAACATTAAAATTTTCATGTAAAAAATGAAATTTCATTGTATCCCTCCCCCTAAAAATTATTTTTTACATTCTAAATATTTTTTATCTTCATGTCAACTTTTTTATACACAAAACAAAAGACTACTGCAATTCGAATTTTACAATAGCCTTTTCTATAATTTATTTTTTAGCTTCAATCTTAGCTTGAGAAATTTTTATTCTCTTTTGAATTTTTTCTTTTTCTTGTGCTTCAGCTTTTTCTAAATCTTTTTTCAATTCTTCAATAAGATTATTTTCAGCTTCAACATCAATTTCATCCAAAGCAAAAATTTCATCAGCAATTATCGTAGCCATATTATTTGAAATTTCTAAAAATCCCCCTGTTAAGAAATATTTATCTCTTTTATCTTTCTCAGGACTTTCAATTTCCATTTTTCCATATCCAAGTTCTGACACAAAAGGAGCGTGATTAGGTAAAACTCCTAAATCTCCTTCAGAAGTTCTCACTCTCAAGTATCCTGCCTCAGCATCCAAAACTTTTCTAACTTGAGTTACTACACTCACTTTAAAACTAGGCATAACACTCCTCCTTATTTAGCCAATTCTTTAGCTTTAACAACAGCTTCTTCTATTGTTCCAACATATAGAAATGCTTGTTCTGGGATATCGTCGTGTTTTCCTTCTAAAATTTCTCTAAATCCTCTGATTGTATCTTTTACAGGAACATATTTTCCTTCCATACCTGTAAATTGTTCTGCAACAGAGAATGGTTGTGAGAAAAATCTTTCAATTTTTCTTGCTCTTGATACAGTCAATTTATCTTCATCAGATAATTCATCCATACCTAAAATAGCAATGATATCTTGTAACTCTTTATATCTTTGTAATACTTCTTGAACTTTTCTTGCCACTTCATAGTGTTCTTTTCCAACTATATCTTCTGATAGAGCCTTAGATGTTGAATCTAACGGGTCAACAGCTGGATAAATTCCAAGTGATGCTATATTTCTCGATAAAACTGTCGTAGCATCCAAGTGTGAGAATGTTGTTGCTGGAGCTGGGTCAGTCAAGTCATCGGCTGGTACGTATACAGCTTGAACTGATGTGATTGATCCAGACTTTGTTGATGTAATTCTTTCTTGTAAAGCTCCCATTTCTGTTGCCAAGTTTGGTTGGTAACCAACGGCAGATGGTATTCTTCCAAGAAGAGCTGATACTTCAGATCCTGCTTGAGTAAATCTGAATATATTATCTATAAATAACAAAACGTCTTGTCCATCTTTATCTCTAAAATTTTCAGCAACTGTTAGCCCTGTTAGAGCAACTCTTAGTCTTGCTCCAGGCGGCTCGTTCATTTGTCCATAAACCAATGCAGTCTTTGAAATAACTCCTGATTCTGTCATTTCTCCGTAAAGGTCTCTACCTTCTCTTGTTCTTTCTCCAACACCTGCAAATACAGATATACCTCCGTGCCCTTTTGCAATGTTGTTAATAAGCTCCATTATCAAAACTGTTTTTCCTACTCCAGCTCCTCCGAATAGACCAATTTTTCCTCCTTTTATATATGGAGCTAACAAGTCTATTACTTTGATACCTGTTTCAAAAATTTCAGTTTGAGTTTCTAAGTCATCAAATTCAGGTGCTTCTCTATGGATAGGTAAAAATGTTTCAGCATTTACTGGTCCTTGATTATCAACAGGTTCTCCCAAAACATTTAATATTCTTCCAAGTACAGCTTTACCTACTGGCACTGTAATAGGCTTACCTGTATCTATAACTTCCATTCCTCTTTTTAAACCATCAGTTGAGTCCATAGCATCTGTTATTACAACATTGTTTCCTAAGTGTTGCTCAACTTCTAGTACAAGTTCTTTGTCATCTAGTTTTACTTTTAAAGCATTATATATTGCAGGCAATTCATCTTTAAAAGCAACGTCCACAACGGCACTTATAATTTGTGTTATAGTTCCTTTGTTCACTTACTATTGCCTCCTTTTTCTCAATTTTTAATCTGAATTTGTAAAAAATATTTTATTATTTTTTTAATTCTGCTATCAACTTGAAAGAGCTGGTCGCAACGTCCATTTACATTGAAGAAGTTTATGTTTATTAACTTCTGAAATGTCAATGGCTGGCAGACCTTAGCTCTTCAAAAAGTTTAAAGAGAACTTTCAAAATTTATTTTTTACAAAGCAGATGCTCCTCCAACTATTTCTGTGATTTCTTGTGTAATAGCAGCTTGTCTATTTCTATTGTACTTAATTTCCAACGATTTAATCATTTCATCAGCATTATCAGTTGCAGATCCCATAGAGTTCTTTCTTGCTGAATGCTCACTAGCTGTATTATTTAAAATAGCTTGGTATACTTGTAAATTTATAAATCTTGGTAAAAGTGATGATAATATATATTCTGCATTTGGCTCAAATATATATTCTTTTCCGCTTTCTTCCAACTTTTCACTTTCCATTCTAGCTATTGGAATTATTTTCTCACAAGTCAAGTCATATCTCAAAGCTGATATGAATTTATTATAAATTATATAGACCTCATCAAAAGTTCCGTCATTATATTTTTCAACCACAGAATTTGAAATTTCTTTTGCAACCTTATTCATTTCTTCTGCTGAAATTTTTGAAAAAGATTCAGAAAATTCATATTTTCTTTTTGCAGAATAATCTACAGCTTTTTTTCCAAGTGGTATGATAGTAACTTTTTTGTCCTTATTTTCTGAAATTAATTTTTCAAGAGCTTTTAAAGTCATACTGTTAAAACTTCCACAAAGTCCTCTGTCAGAAGTTATCACCACAACTGCAATATTTTTTACATCCGTTCTTCCATCAAACAAAGGATGATTTTCATTTTTTACTCCAGCTGCAATATGAGATAAAATCTTTTTCATACTTTCTTCATAAGGTCTTGATTCAGCTACAAGTTTTGAGAATTTCTTAAACTTTGTTGTAGAAACTATTTCCATAGCATTTGTTATTTGACGAGTAGATTGAACACTTTTTATTCTACTCTTTATTTCTTTAGTTCCAGCCATAGTTTTACTCCTTAGTTAAAACTTTTCTTAAAGTTTGCTATACTTTCCTTCAAACTTGCTTCCAAATCTTTATCTAAAGCTTTCTTATCTGCGATTTGAGTTAAAATATCTGTATTAGCTTTTAAATATTCCAACAATTCTTTTTCAAATCTTCTAACTTTAGATACTTCTATATCATCAAGATGTCCGTTTATAACTGTATAGAAAGATACAACTTGTTTTTCAACTGTAAATGGATTATATTGAGGTTGTTTCAAGATTTCCATTATTCTATGCCCTCTTTCAAGTTGAGCTTTAGTTGCTTTATCAAGATCCGATCCAAATTGAGCAAATGTTAAAAGCTCTGTATATTGAGCAAGTTCTAGTTTTACTCTTGAAGCAACTTGTTTCATAGCTTTTATTTGAGCAGCTCCTCCAACCCTTGATACAGATATACCTGCATTGATAGCTGGTCTAAATCCTGAGTTGAACAATTGTGATTCCAAGAATATTTGTCCGTCAGTTATTGATATAACGTTTGTAGGTATGTATGCAGAAACGTCTCCTGCTTGAGTTTCTATGATAGGCAATGCTGTTATAGATCCTCCACCTAATTCATCTGATAATTTTGCAGCTCTTTCAAGTAATCTTGAATGTAAATAGAATACGTCCCCTGGGTAAGCCTCACGTCCAGGTGGTCTTCTAAGTAAAAGAGACATCTCTCTATAAGCAACGGCATGTTTCGATAAATCATCATAAATTATAAGTACATGCTCACCCTTTTCCATGAAATATTCTCCCATAGCTACCCCAGAATAAGGTGCCATATATTGTAAAGGTGCTGCTTCTGATGCAGTTGCTGCAACTATAGTTGTATATTCCATACAACCTAAATCACTTAATTTTTTATATATTTGTGCAACTGTAGATCTTTTTTGACCTATTGCAACATAAATACATTTTACATTTTGTCCTTTTTGATTAATTATAGTGTCAATAGCAATAGCAGTTTTACCTGTTTGTCTATCTCCTATAATAAGTTCTCTTTGACCTCTACCAATAGGTACCATACCGTCTATTGATTTAATACCAGTTTGTAGTGGCTCAGTTACTGGTTGTCTCGCAATAATTCCTGATGCTTTTCTTTCGATTGGCATATATTTATCAGCAAGAATTTCTCCTTTACCATCAATAGGTTGTCCTAAAGAGTTTACAACCCTACCAAGTAAATTTTCTCCAGCAGGTACAGATACAACCTTACCAGTTGCTCTTACCTCATCTCCCTCTTTTATAAGAGAGGCATTACCAAGGATAACCGCTCCAACATTATCTTCTTCTAAGTTTAGAGCCATTCCCATTACTCCATGAGGAAATTCCAAAAGTTCCCCAGACATTGCATTGCTTAAACCATAAATTCTAGCAATACCGTCTCCAACTTCAAGAACAGTCCCAGAAGTTTTTATTTCTAAACTCTTTTTGTAATTATCTATTTCTTTTTTTATAATAGAACTTACTTCTTCTGGTCTAATCTTCAAATTATTACACCTCCATTAAAGACCTAATTTTTCTTCCAATTATCAAGTTCTCTTTTAATTGAACCATCAATAATCTTATCTCCTATTTTAAGTACTCCACCACCAAGAATAGATTTATCAACTTGAACTTCCAAATTGATTTCTTTTCCAGTTTTTTGTGACAGTCTTTCAATAAGTTTTTTCTTTTGCTCTTCTGTCAATTCTCTTGTAAAAGTAGCTTTAACATCAAGTATTTTATTTTTTCTATAATAGATTTTTAGATATTCACTAACTATATATTTTATACAATTAATTCTATTTTTATCTAAGATATATAATAAAATATCAATATTATCGTTAGCTTCTCCAAAAATTTCTTTTAAAACAGTTTTCTTTTCTTGACTTTCAATTAAAGGATTTGTTATAAACATTTTAAAATCTTTATCAGTTTTATATAAAACCATAGTTGAATTCAAAAGTTCATATATTTCTTTAACCTGATTTTTTTCTTCGGCAATATCAAAAATAGCTTTTGAATACCTTCTCCCTACTTGTGCTTTAATCATCTATCTTCGCCTACCTCTGCTATAAAATCATCTATAAGTGAAGTTTCTTGATTTGCATCTATTTTTTCTTTGATAATTTTTTCAGCTAACTCAGCAGCTAAAGACTTAACTTCTTTGCTCAATTCATCTTGAGCATCATTTTTCATCTTAGTTACCTCTTGCTCAGTAGCTTTTAAAATGTTTTCTCTATTTTCTCTAGCCTCTCTAACTAACTTGCTGGCTTCCTCTTCAGCTTTTCTTTGAGCATTTTGTACTATCTCAGTAGCTTCCTTTTTAGAAGATGTTATTTGAGATTGAGCTTCTTTCAATAAAGCTTCAGCTTCTTTTTTATTTTTACTAGCATCTGCTAATTCAGATTCAATTTTTTGTTTTCTTTCATTTAATATCTTAGCTTGGCATACTACTAGACAATCTTTTTACCTCCTTTCATCATTTTAACTGACAAAAAATTGCTTATCCTAAGTAATTCATTAAAGGATTTGCATAAAGTAAAATGAAAGCTATAACTAATGAGTAGATAGCTGTAGATTCTGCTACGGCTTGTCCTATAATCATTGTTGAAACTATTGTTCCTCTTGCTTCTGGTTGTCTTGCAACTGCTTCAACCGCTTTTCCTGCTGCATAACCTTCTCCAATTCCTGGCCCTATACCTGCCATCATAGCAATCCCAATTCCAACTGCTGAACATCCTAAAACTATTGCTTTTGCTGTTATTAAATCCATTTTATTCCTCCTAAATATTTATTATTTTTATTATTCTGTATATTCTGCATCTCCGATAGATCCTTGTAGATATACCAAAGATAAAGTTACAAATACGAAACTTTGTACTAAGCCTGCAAATAAATCAAAGTATAAGTGCAGTGCTGCTGGTACAAATGCTGGAACAGCCATATAGACAAGCCCCATAATTATTCCACCTGCAAACATATTTCCAAATAATCTCATTGAGATATTTATAGGTTTCGCTACCTCACCTACTATATTAAGTGGTAACATAATTGCATTAGGTGCTGCAAAGCCTTTTAAATATCCTATAAAACCATTATTTTTAATGCTCACTCCTATGAATAGTAAAGTTGTTACTATTGCCAAACAAACCGTCGTATTTAAATCAGCTGTTGGCGACCTAAATGCAGGATAAATTACAAAAACTCCATTCTCAACCTTTGCCCAAGGTATAGGGAAAAATGTAATTATATTGGACAAGAAAATAAATAGGAACAATGATGCAAAATATGTGTAGTATTTTTTCTTCCATGAACCTAATATCTGACCAACTGTTGAATCTAAAAATTCATAAATTCCTTCCAATACTGCCTGAAATTTTCCTGGTACTAATTGTAAATTTCTAGTTCCTAATTTAAAGAATAGAAAAAACAGAAAAATTATAATCCATGTAGTAACAATAGTTGAGCTAACTGGTAAGCCAAATATCCAAAATTTTATTTCTGGTCCGGATACCAAAGGTGCTTCTGTAAATTCTATTGGTCCTAGTATCATTTCTTTAAACCTCCTTTCAATAGTCTAGCCTTAATTATAGTTACTTTAAATATTTTTTAACTTTTTCAAGTGCAACCATAAAGAAAATATTAAATTTTACATTTAACATTCCTATAGCTCCTCCCAAAAAAACTTTAAAGTCATCAAAAAAATATAAAAGAACGGCTAAAAATCCTATATAAAGAAAATATCTTTTTGCATATCCTGAGTATGCTATTCTTTTCGCCGTCTTTGTATCACGACAATATGAAATTGCTTTCACATCAAGTGACAACATGTATAAAGATAGTATAGAAACTATACTACCACCTGAAATTCCAAATAAAAGAGATGTATTTCTTGTTATCACACCTAATACAACACAAACTATTGTAATTATTATAGTTCTTTTAAAAAGTGTTCTTATCTCTTCCATTTATAAATCCCTTTCATATCTATTTTTTTGGAAATATTATTTTATATAGGCTATAAAAGCCGTTAAACATTCCTAATAGTATCATAAATATTAAAAAAATTAAACTTTTAAAAAAATATTTTTCAAACAAATGATAAAGATAAACTGGTGCAAAAATATTTAATGCCATTGTCAAACCAATATGAGTCAGCAAGGCAAAACTTTTGAAAAATTCTCTATCAAATATTTCAAAAAATTTCATTAATTTAATTCCTTTTTAATTAATTCTGCAATATCTGCAGCTAATTTTTTAACTAATTCTTCATTATCTCCTTCTGTCATCACTCTTATCAAAGGTTCTGTTCCAGAAGTTCTAACTAAAATTCTAATTTCATCTTTATATTTATTTTCTATTTCAGAAATAAAACTTGTTATTATTTTATTTTCATTCCAAGTTTTTTTCTTAGAATTATCAACTGTAACATTTATTAAAACTTGTGGAGCATTTTTAATTTCTTTCACAAGTTCGTCCAAAGTTTTTCCGCTATCTCTTATTATTTCAACCAACTTCAATGATGATAATACTCCATCACCAGTTGTTGCATAATCTTTTAAAATAATATGTCCTGACTGCTCTCCTCCGATAGCAACATCTTCTTTCAACATCATTTCAAGAACATGTCTATCTCCAACATTGGCTCTTAAAAGTTCGATATAATTTTCTTTTAAATATTTTTCAAAACCAATATTGCTCATAACAGTTGTAACAACTTTATTATTTTTCAAAGTTCCTTTTTTCTTCATACCAAGAGCTAAAATTCCAATAATTTTATCTCCATCGATAATATTCCCATTTCTATCTATAGCTATAAGTCTGTCGGCATCTCCGTCATAAGCAAGACCTAAGTCTGCTTCGTATCCAACTACAACCTTAGCTAAAATTTCTGGATGTGTCGATCCGCACTTCACGTTTATATTTCTTCCATTTGGAGCATCGTTTATAACTACAAGCTCTGCTCTCAAATCAAGAAAAGCATCTTTAGCTGCTCTATATGCAGCCCCGTTAGCAGTATCTAAAACTATTTTCATATCTTTAAAAGTTCCAGTAACACATTGAGTTAGATAATTTTTATATTGAAAATATTCATCTTCAGCATATTTAAATTTTCCTACTTTATCTCCTGCTAAAGGATCTCCTAAAATTTCATCCAAATGGTCCATATAATATTCAATTTTTTCTTCTATCTCATCTGAAAATTTATATCCATCTGAATTAAATAATTTTATTCCATTATCTTTGGCTGGATTATGAGAAGCTGAAATCATAATACCTGCAGCTGCTTTCTTAGTTCTTGTTATATATGCAACCGCTGGTGTAGGAATTACTCCAATAAAATCTATGTAAATTCCCATTGATGTCAGACCTGCACTCAAAGCTGATCTTAACATATACCCTGAAATTCTTGTGTCACTCCCCATAATAACTTTTATTTTTTCTTGATCTGTTTCTTTTTGTCTTAAAAGGTAACCAAGAGCATACCCTAATCTTAACGCTTTATCAACCGTTAATTCTTTATTTGCTTCTCCTCTGATACCGTCAGTACCAAAATATTTCCCCACTTGTAAACCTCCCTTTTAATGTATTATTCTTTTTAAATTTAATCTTGTCGCTATTATTCCTGTTATAAGTCCCATAACTACTCCCAAGAATAAAAATATAACTATAAATACTATTATTGATTTACTATTCAAAGATATATTTCTAAACATTAAGAAATACACTACTATAAGTTGTAGAACATTATGAGTAAATGCAGATATGCAGCTAATCGATACCAGAGATAAATATTTTCTAAATTTATAAAGAAAAATCATAAATAGTGTGCTGATTAGACCTGCACTAAAACTTATTATAAAGTTTGGTGTAAAAAGAGTTCCTAACATCAAGGCTTGAATAAAAACTCTAAGTAATATAGCTTGTATTGCCATTTTTGAATTAAATTTCTCAAGTGCTATAAGTATTGCAATGTTTGATAGTCCTATCTTCATCCAGGGAAAAGGTTTAGGAATAATATTTTCAACAAGTGAAAGATACAAACCTAAAAGCACCAGAGCTATCAAATAAATTTCTTCTCTATTTTCTCTTTTTAACATAGCTTTTCCTTTCAAGCTAAATTTACACTCTTAAATCTGAATCCATGCCGATAAGTGATTTATATTTATCTAAAATTGGTTGAATTTCATTTTGTATAAATTTTTCAGTTTGTTCAGGAGCAAAGCCTATAAAATTTTGAGGCTCAAGTAATGATAATAATTTTTCTTTATCCAATTTGAAATAATCATCATTAACTATTCTGTCAATCAAATCGTTGTCTTTCCCCTCAACCTTAACTTGCTTTCCGGCTTCCATAGAATGTACTCTTATCCTTTCATGAAGCTCTTGTCTATCTCCACCGGCTTTCACACATTCCATAATTATATATTCAGTCGCCATAAATGGAAGTTCTGACATTATTCTCTTATGTATCATTTTGTGATAAACAACAAGCCCTTCCATAATATTATTCCAAATTATTAAGATTGCATCCACAGCTAAAAATGCTTGAGGTAGTGCAAGTCTTTTATTTGCTGAGTCATCTAAAGTTCTTTCGAACCATTGAGTTGAAGCTGTCATTGCTGTACTTTGTTGTAAAGCTATTACAAATTTTGCAAGTGATGAAATTCTTTCAGATCTCATCGGATTTCTTTTATATGCCATCGCTGATGAACCGATTTGATTTTTTTCAAACGGCTCTTCAACTTCTTTTAAATGTTGCAATAATCTTAAATCATTTGTAAATTTATGAGCTGATTGAGCAATGTTAGATAATAAATTCATAATTTCAGAATCAACTTTTCTATCATAAGTTTGCCCTGTCACTCCAAATTTTTTATCGAAGCCCATTTTTTTAGAAACTAAAACATCTAACTCTTCAACTTTTGAAAAATCTCCATTAAATAAATCTCTAAAACTTGCTTGAGTCCCTGTTGTCCCCTTAACTCCTCTAAATCTTAAAGTGTTTTCTCTAAATTCCAACTCTTCTAGATCAAGAAGAAGAGATTGTAACCATAGAGTTGCTCTCTTACCAACTGTAGTTAATTGTGCAGCTTGAAAATGTGTGAATCCTAAAGTTGCTACTGATTTATTTTCCAAAGCAAACTTTGATAAATTGCTCATAACATTTATAAGTTTTGCTTTTATTATTTCAAGCCCATCTTTTATTTGAATTAAATCTGTATTATCTCCAACGAAAGCTGATGTTGCTCCCAAATGAATTATTGGCATAGCAAGTGGGGCTTGTGTTCCAAAAGTATGAACGTGAGCCATAACATCGTGTCTAAATTCTTTTTCCTTCTTAGCTGCTAAATCATAATCAATATTATAGATATTTTTTTTCATCTCATCAATTTGTTCTTGAGAAATATCTAATCCCAATTCTTTTTCTGATTCAGCAAGAGCTATCCAAAGTTTTCTCCAAGTTGAGAATTTTTTATCAGGAGAAAAATTAAACATCATCTCCTTCGAACTATATCTTTCACATAATGGGTTTGAGTAAATTTCGTTATTCATTGCTAACCTCCAATTTCATAATAATTGCGTTTTCATTTGTGTCAGAGTAATACTTTTTTCTTATCGTTATTTGTTTAAAATTATTTTTTTTATAAAAATTAATTGCAGTTTCGTTGCT
>QWCZ01000541.1_pt1 | contig 18207 bp, 15 predicted proteins | sample 1972651 | NCBI WGS metagenome assembly QWCZ01 (sample SAMN09866695, study PRJNA288562) | Human oral metagenome isolate pre1_saliva, whole genome shotgun sequencing... | isolation source: mouth | host: Homo sapiens | place: USA: California
AATAAGGCTAAGAATGGGATAAGATTAGTGTATCAGTAAGATGTAATAAACATATCTCTTGACGCAACACCATCTCCCTGTTTTTTCTATCCTATATCATAACAATAGCTTACTCCCTACTTTCTTACCTATTTGCTTCTACTTTCTTATCTTTTATTTGCTTCTTCAATCCACTTTTGGATATCCTCAACAGAAGGCTTCTCGTAGCCGAGCTTGTATTTCTTGTTGATTTCTCCAAGTTTCTGCTGCAGCCCTTGTGCCTTCTCCTCTTTGATATCAGAGATGAGGTTAAAGCCTGCCTTACGCAGAACATAGACCCACTCTTCAGCTACTCCGAGCTCAGCCCATTCCTTAACAGAAGACTGTGGTATCTTTGGTTCTGGCTTCATCTGTGGGAAGAGCAATACTTCCTGGATGTATTCCTTACCTGTCATCAGCATTACCAAACGGTCGATACCGATACCGATACCTGATGTAGGAGGCATACCATACTGCAAAGCACGGAGGAAATCTTGGTCAATAATCATCGCCTCGTCATCACCCTTATCTGCTAAGCGCATCTGTTCTACGAAACGCTCCTCCTGGTCAATTGGGTCGTTAAGCTCTGAATAGGCATTAGCCAACTCCTTTCCATTAACCATCAACTCAAAGCGTTCTGTCAAACCTGGCTTTGAACGGTGCATCTTCGTCAGTGGTGACATCTCAACAGGATAGTCTGTAATGAAGGTTGGCTGTACGTATGTACCCTCACAGAACTCTCCGAAGATTTCGTCAATAAGCTTTCCTTTACCGAAGCTCTCGTCTATCTCTTCTAATTTCAGCTCGTTTACAGCGATATTACGGATTTCTTCCTCTGTCTTATCACTAAGGTCAAAGCCCGTCTTCTCCTTGATTGCGTCAAGAATTGGCAGTCTACGGAATGGCGCCTTGAAGCTGATAACCTTATCACCGACCTGTACTTCTGGTTTTCCATTTACCTCTGTACATATCTTCTCAAGCAATCTCTCGGTGAAAGACATCATCCAATTATAGTCCTTGTACTGTACATAAAGCTCCATACAAGTGAACTCTGGATTATGGAAACGGTCCATACCTTCGTTACGGAAGTTCTTACCAATCTCATAAACACCCTCAAAACCACCGACAATCAGACGCTTCAGATAAAGTTCTGTTGCAATTCTCATATACATCTCGATGTTGAGAGCATTAAAGTGGGTGATGAACGGACGTGCACTTGCTCCACCAGCAATACTCTGCAAGGTTGGCGTCTCCACCTCTGTATATCCTGCCTCGTCGAAGAACTTACGCATAGTACGCAGTACGGTGGCACGCTTCAAGAAAGTATCTTTCACACCATCATTCACAACGAGGTCGACATAACGCTGACGATAACGCTGTTCTGGATCTTCAAACTTATCGTAGGCTTCACCGTCCTTGTACTTTACGATAGGCAGTGGCTTCAAACTTTTAGCCAAGAGGGTAATCTCTTTCGCATGAACAGAGATTTCTCCCATCTGTGTCTTAAACACTTCACCCTTAACGCCGATAAAGTCACCTATATCGAGCAACTTCTTGAATACCTTATTATATAAATCTTTATCTTCACCCGGACAGATGTCATCTCGAGTGATATAAACCTGAATTCTACCCTTACTATCCTGTAATTCTGCGAAGGAAGCCTTGCCCATAACACGACGTCCCATCATACGACCAGCAATTACAACCTCACGGTGCTCGTCTTCTTTGAACTGCTCTTTGATATCAGTAGAGTAAGCATTTGTTGGGAACTCTGCCGCTGGATAAGGATTAATCCCCATCTCTCGCAATTCTTGCAGGCTTTGGCGGCGACCAATCTCCTGCTCAGATAATTCTAAAACGTTCATATTTATAATTAAATCGAATATATTCTTATAGTTTGCAAATTTAATAAATAATTCGCAAATTATGGCTGGTTTTGACTTTTTTATGGCTACTTCGCATTTATAACACTTACTTTTCAATATTTATCCCATATTGCTTTTCAGTGCCTAAACAGATTTTGTTTTTATTATCGAACTGCCTGTTCGGACTACATAACTCTGCTGCTTCCAACCTACATCGTGCAACAAAGTCTTCCAAGATACCTACCCGGTGATAATAGATAGTAGATAACCATGCGATTAGTAAGAATAATAATGACACCTGAAAACGTCTAAGAGATGAGCTATAATTACAGTTTTAGTTTTAAACTAAGTTGCTGTCATTTTAACATTTGGTGTTAACTTACTATCATTCAACAGCTTATATACGTCAAAAGAATGACAGATATGACAGCAAAATTATTTTTCCTCTCATTCAGCCAATCCTTAACATCTTCACATTTTGCTCTTAGCTCGGTTGGAATAGCACGAAAGAAGGAGGGGGGATTTAATTATTTACGATAGTCAGTAATGGCGCTCTATGTGAACTAAATTGGCTATGGGGATCTATGAGGCTCTACCAATGTACATAAATCGGTAGTCATCTGTGAAAGAAAGGATGACTCCCTTTTACTTTTTCTTACGTACACATAGGCGATGCCTCGGCAATCACTCCACCCTTCTGATAGGTCTGCGAGATTACGAAAAGTCATTACACGGACTCGGGCTAATGCCCCTCAAAACAAGGATATAATACCGCCTATTACCACATTCATAACCCGCACGAAATCAGAATGTTACGAATAGCGTTTAAGAACATGCCCTTCTTGCCCCAAGAAGGGCATGTTCTTGATGCAAGAAGGGCATGTTCTCGAACGTAGAAGGGCCTCTTCTTGTTACATCCCCAGCCTCTTTCGCAATTGAGAGAGGGAACGATTACTGAAAAAGACAGACAAGAACGGACTCACAACCAACCTCTGTACAAATTTAAAGGAGGGTGATTAATGAACTACTCTCACAATTTCAATCTGCAAGCGTAACGTTTCATCTCCTTTTATCAGCCGTCCATGAGGAGTGACCTCACATTTTACGCCTCTCCCATCGAGGGAGGAGAAAGGGGAAAAGCCAGCTGGGGAAGGAGAAAGGACCAGCTGGAATTGGGGATAGACCACCTATGCAACAGTGAGTGAGGATGCCACCCCTCCAACTTTCATATACCTTTGTACACATGAGTCTTAGGATAACATAAATCATCAGAACACATGACAACATACATTTAATAGCCGCTTAGCACCTCATAACTATTGCTGTAATGTTGCAATCTATCTAACTTTTTACTACCTTTGCATAGCATTAAACAGACAAAGTGATGAACATAGATAAAGTTTGGGAACATATCAAAGGGGAAGACGGACTAAGTCATACACTCGGTATGGAGTTTATTTCGACACCAGAAGACGACACCTTAAAAGCAAGGATGGCGGTCGACGACCGCAATAAACAGCCTTTTGGCTTCCTCGCAGGCGGTGCTTCTTTGGCACTTGCAGAGAACCTTGCGGGCGTTGGTTCGATGGCTTTATGCCCTGGGATGATGGCTATGGGTATTAATGTACACGGTAATCATGTCAAGGCAATGCCATACGGTGGAACGGTTACGGCTTATGGGAAACTGATTCACAAAGGGCGTACACTACACGTATGGAACATTGACATCAAGAATGACGATAACGAACTTATTTCAAGCGTACAAGTTACCAACTACGTCATAGCCCCACAGAAGAAGTAAATGGATTCTTTTTTTATCTATCGCGAACCTTTTGAGGAGGTTTGTCATTGCTATACTCAACCAGAACAGCCGTCAGCTTTCTCTTCCCTCACAGCCCTTAACGGACGAGAAGGATTTGTTATTGCTCCCTTCAGTTGCCATACTAATGATAAAGTCTACTTGCTGGATGGTCCAAAGGGCATTTCGGTCGTCCTTCCATTAGATGGGAGTGAAGGCTTTAAGGCTATTCCTGATTGGCAAGACGATGCTGTGCTTACCGCATCAAGTATCGCTTATCGTGAGGACTATCACAATGATTTCTGTCATTTCCATAGTGAGTTGGAACGCAATACATTCCGAAAATTGGTCTTGGCTCGCTCGGTCATCGAACAGAAAGACGAGCACATGAGTCCTCGGGACATCTTCTTGAATGCTTGTAGTATGTATCCTCGCTCATACATCGCTCTTTTCTACACACCAGCGACGGGTATGTGGCTCATTGCAAGTCCAGAAATTCTTCTCCGCGGAGACGCTAATGGTTATCAAACCATGGCTTTAGCAGGTACGATGAGATATACGGGTGAAGACATGAGATGGTCTGACAAGAATAAAGAGGAGCAACAACTTGTGACGGATTATATCCGTACTTGCTTACAGCCGTTTGCGATGGAGATTACAGAAAGCGAACCTTACACGACACGTGCAGCCCACCTGGCTCATCTCCGCACAGACTTCCGTTTTCTTCTCAAGGATCAGCAACGTCTTGGAACCTTCCTTTCAGCCTTCCACCCTACCCCTGCAGTATGTGGTATACCTAAGGATAAGGCACAGCAATTCATCCTATCTAACGAACAACTCAACAGAGGTTATTATAGTGGGTTTAGTGGACTGCTCGGTGAAAACGGTACGGCAAAGCTCTATGTCACACTCCGTTGTATGCAACTCTCCCGTTCTGCTTGCCGCCTCTATGCTGGTGGTGGTCTCTTAAAGGATAGCATCGAGGAGAATGAATGGCTGGAAACAGAATCTAAACTCGACACAATGCGAAAGCTATTAATAAGGGATTAGCCTAATAAGCCTTATTGGCTCTATAGGCCTTATTAGCCTTATTAGCCCTATAGGCCTTATTAGCCCAATAGCCAAATAGGCCCTATAAGCCCAATAACCCTAACCATCATCACCCAACCCCCATCACCCATCACCCATTATGTACAGCACCAAAGAAAACGTTAACATACTTACTGCCTTGCTCGTAAAGGAAGGCATCACAAAAGCAGTTGTCTGTCCAGGTTCTCGTAACTCACCGATTGTACACAACCTCTGCGCTTGTCCCGACATAGAATGTTATCCCGTAACTGACGAGCGGTCGGCAGGATTTGTGGCATTGGGTATGTCCTTGGCTGACAACGAACCTGTAGTCATTTGCGTTACGTCTGGGTCGGCCTTGCTCAACGTGGCACCTGCTGCCGCTGAAGCCTTCTATCAGAAGCGCCCATTGGTTATCATTTCAGCCGACAGACCGCCTCAGTGGATTGATCAACAGGACGGACAAACACTACAACAACACCGTGCATTAGAACCAAACGTACGCAAGAGTATCACACTCCCCGAACCTCACAACAACGAGGAACGCTGGTATTGCAACCGATTGGTCAATGAAGCGTTGAATGTCCTACACCTAAATGGTGGCGGTCCAGTACATATCAATGTGCCCATCACCGAACCTTTATTTGATTACGACGTCATGCAACTACCCGACGAACGTCGTATCACAATCTACCCTGCTGTAACCAATGACACAAGTGTCTATGAAATAGCAGCAGATTTCTTCTGTTCAAAAAAGCCAATGGTCGTTCTCGGACAACTAATCCCCGAAGTTGTAGGCAACGTACTTGAGCCTATCGAGGAGATAAAGAAGGTTGCGGTCGTCATTCAAGAGAAATTGGCTGATGACGATATTGGACCTTCACAACCTCTGGATGAGGCTTTAATGATGATTGAAGGGGATGACAGCTACTGCCCAGACCACCTTATATATATAGGAGGGACCATCGTTAGTAAACGACTTCGTCAATTCCTTCGTAAGAGTGAGTGCAAGATGTCAATCGTTGTGAACGAAGGCGGGGATTGTTGTGACACCTTTATGCACACAACCGACATTATCCAAGGGTCGGCAGAAGAGGTTATCAGCATCCTTGCTAATGAGACGGTAGGAGTGGAACAAAAGGCTTTTGTGACACAATGGGACAAGCTCTTTGATAAAGCCAAGGCTATTCGTAATACGATAAAACCACGTTTCTCACAACTGTTGGCTGTCAAGACCTTTCATAACAAGATGAGAGAAGAGGCTATTGATGGGCAACTCTTCTACGCCAACAGCTCGGCAGTGCGCCTCGGCAATATCTTCTCTGACCAATACATCTATGTCAATCGAGGTGTGAATGGTATTGAAGGCTCCTTGTCAACGGCTGTCGGTTATGCTATTGCACATCAAGACGAAGAGGATGTCTACTGTGTTATTGGTGATCTGAGCTTCTTCTATGATCAGAACGCACTCTGGAACGAGTCGCTCTCACCCAATCTTTCTATCTTATTGCTTAATAATGGCGGTGGAGGAATCTTCCATCAGCTATCGGGACTGGAGCGTTCTCCCTACCGAGATAGTGCCATTGGTGCCGAACACACGACCTCTGCGGAAGGTGTCTGCCAAGCACATGACATCGTCTATCTATCTGCACACAACGAAGAAGAGCTATATGAGAATCTTGACAAGTTCTTTAACTCAGAAGAAGGACCAGTCCTTTTGGAAGTATTCACCAATGTAGAAGATGATGCACAAGCCTTGAAGGATTATTATCAAGCTTTTAAATAAAAACAACTTGCCATGGTCTACCCTCCTTTTAAGAAAGACTTGGCAAGTTCCCTATAATCAATCAAAAACAAAAAGACCTTATGGAGAAAAGAGAATGGAAGCCTATTGAAGGCTTTAACTTTGAGGAAATCCTCTTTGAAGAGTATAACCACATAGCGAAAGTAACCATCAATCGCCCACGCTATCGTAACGCTTTCACACCGAAGACAGTATGGGAAATGACGCAGGCATTCAACTACTGTCGTGAAGCCCTCGACATACGCGTCGTTATACTGACTGGTGCTGGCGACAAGGCGTTCTGCTCTGGAGGCGATATGCACGTGAAGGGACATGGTGGATACATAGGTAGCGATGGTGTTCCACGCCTCAATGTACTCGACTTACAGATGCAGATTAGGCGTCTTCCAAAGCCTGTCATCGCAATGGTTAATGGTTATGCCATTGGTGGTGGACACGTCCTCCACGTGGTATGCGACCTCACCATAGCATCAGACAATGCTATCTTCGGTCAGACAGGACCAAAGGTAGGCTCCTTCGATGCTGGTTTCGGTGCATCGTATCTGGCCCGTATTGTCGGTCAGAAGAAGGCTCGTGAGATATGGTTCTTGTGTCGTCAATACTCTGCAGTAGAAGCAGAACGCATGGGACTGGTCAACAAAGTTGTGCCTTTCGACCATCTTGAAGATGAGTGCATAGACTGGGCAGAGACAATGATAGAGCGTTCTCCACTGGCACTCCGTATGATGAAAGCAGGCTTCAACGCCGAACTCGATGGTCAGGCAGGTATCCAAGAGCTTGCAGGTGACGCCACCATGCTCTACTACACACTTGATGAAGCACAGGAAGGAGGCAAGGCCTTCCTTGAAAAGCGCAAGCCCGATTTTGACAAGTATCCGCAGTTCCCATAAGACAAGGGAACTGCAGGACAAGGAGTGGCGCATAAAAGACAGAGTAACAGATAAACAGTGTTCTGTTGTAACAGGGCTTTTTAAGACACAGTAACAGGTGAACATATCCTTATAATAACACAATTCAGAGTCTGAATAATAAAAGACTCTGATATACTTAATCATACTTTGGGAAATTACAAAATAACATCAAATGGAGAATCTGAATGCTGTAACAGCCGACCAGTTGATATCCGAGATTATAGAATGTGCTAAGCGCATACGTCGACAACTGGGACCTGGCTTTTTAGAAAAAGTCTACAAGAATGCAATGATTGTGGAACTGCGAAAGCTAAAACTCACCTATGAAGCAGAGAAACTCATTCAAGTGCTCTACGACGGTATTGTTGTCGGTGAATATCGCACTGATATCATTGTTGAAGGAAGGCTTATCTTGGAGCTTAAAGCAACTCAAGACCTTTCGATTGCCAATGAAGTTCAACTGGTAAACTATCTGACTTCAACTGGAATAGACGATGGATTACTTATCAACTTTGGCTCTGATAAACTTCAATTCAAGCGTAAATATCGTATATACCGTAGACTATAAAGAGTCGTGTTAAAATAGGAATATGTTCATCTACTACTCTGTTTTGAATAGATAATGATATTTTCAGAACTATGTTCATCAGTTAGTATGTCTTTACATAAGCCCTACGTTATTTCGAGAATGTTACTTTCTGAACTATGTTCATCTGTTAGTATGTCTTTACATAAACCCTACGTTATTTCAAAAACGTTGCTATCTGAACTATGTTCATCTGTTAGTATGTCTTTACATAAACCCTACGTCATTTCAAGAATGTTACTATCTGAACTATGTTCACCTGTTAGTATCTCTTTACATAAGCCCTACGTTATTTCGAGAATGTTACTATCTGAACTATGTTCACCTGTTAGTATGTCTTTACATAAGCCCTACGTTATTTCAAAAACGTTACTTTCTGAACTATGTTCACCTGTTACTATGTCTTTACATAAGTCCTACGTTAATTCAAAAATGTTACTATCAGAACTATGTTCATCTGTTACTATGTCTTTACATAAACCCTACGTTATTTCGAGAATGTTACTATCTGAACTATGTTCATCTGTTACTATGTCTTTACATAAACCCTACGTTATTTCGAGAATGTTACTATCAGAACTATGTTCACCTGTTACTATGTCTTCTCTTAACCCACGTTCCCATTGTCTCACATTATTATGTCCAATAAAGACCACACTATGTACAAGATAAATATCTCCTCACGCACCCTCCATTTCCATGTCCCTGCAGGTACCTCACGGGGTGTTTACACAACGAGGAAAAGCTATTATGTCACACTTTCTGACACCAATCAACCAGGAATAGTGGGTGTAGGGGAATGTGCAACACTCCCCGACCTGTCATGCGATGCCATGTCTGACGAACAATATGAGCAGAGACTACATACCTTCTGTGAGGATTTCTGTAGTACAGGGAGGATAGACATTGATGCTATGCGGCTTTATCCTTCTATGCTCTTTGGCTTGGAAACGGCTAAGGCGCAGCTGGATGCCAAGGGAAGTATCAACCTCTTCAATACGTCGTTTGGCCGAGGAGAAGAGGGAATCACCATCAACGGACTCGTTTGGATGGGGTCCTTCGACGAGATGTATCAGCGGTTAGAAGCAAAACTCACAGCTGGCTTTCGGTGTGTGAAGCTCAAGATAGGAGCAATAGAATTCAAGAAAGAAATAGAACTCATACGTCATATCCGTCAGACCTTCACACGTGATCGGGTCGAACTACGTGTTGATGCGAATGGTGCCTTTGCTCCAGAGGAGGCCATGCAACGATTAGAAGCATTGGCACAATATGACATTCATTCCATCGAACAGCCTATCCGACAGCATCAATGGCAGGAGATGGCACGCTTGTGTGCTGATTCTCCGCTACCGATAGCCCTCGACGAGGAACTAATAGGGGTCAATGACCCTGCCGAGAAAGCATTATTACTCGACACAATCCACCCACAATTCATCATCCTCAAACCGAGTCTACATGGGGGAATGACGGGTACAAGGGAGTGGATTACAATGGCAAAGGAACGTAACATCGGCTCATGGATAACCTCAGCACTTGAGAGTAACATCGGACTGAATGCTATCGCACAACTAACCGCAGATATCTATGGGTCGAATATCACCACCCCACAGGGATTAGGTACGGGACAACTCTTCACTGACAATATCCCAATGCCATTAGAGATAAGGGGCGATCAGCTATGGATCAGCGATTAAGATAGTTATTATTAGGCTAATTAGCCCTATTAGGCTAATTAGGCCAATAGCACAAATAACGAACAAGATTGTTATTATTAGGCTTATTAGTCCCATTGGCCCAATTGGCCCAATAGCACAAAAAACAGCAAAAATGACACTACAAGACTTTCTTTCAGAATGGCAAAATGACTGTCCACAACTCCTTGTACACACCAGTGGCTCTACAGGTAAGCCTAAACCGCTGTGGGTGGAGAAGCAGCGTATGCTCAACTCAGCCCGTATCACCTGCGATTTCCTTGGCTTGAAAGCAGGCGACACAGCCTTACTCTGTATGCCACTCGACTACATTGCGGGAAAAATGGTAGTGGTGAGATGTATCGAGCGTAACCTGCGTTTGTTGAGTGTCACACCATCCGGACATCCCCTATCTGACGCTTCCTTGGCAGAAGCAGACCTCCCCGACGAAGAGATAACCTTTGCTGCTATGGTACCATTACAGGTTTATAACTCCCTACAAGTACCTAAAGAATGTGAGAGATTACGCCATATACGCCACCTAATAATAGGTGGTGGTGCTATTGACGACAAACTATCAGCGGCCCTACTCGATTTCCCTAATGCGGTATGGAGCACATACGGTATGACAGAAACACTCTCTCACATAGCCCTACGACGCCTAAACGGACCCAATGCGAGCGAATGGTATAAGCCTTTCGAGGGTGTGACTGTATGGCTCAACGAGGAAGGTTGTCTTGTCATTGACGCCCCTACTGTATGTACACATCCATTGGTAACCAACGACAGAGCTGAGATTAGCCCCTTCACAACAGAAGATAACACTAAAACTCCTTGTTTTCGTATCCTCGGAAGGAAAGATAATGTAATTGACTCGGGCGGCATCAAAATTCAAATTGAGGAAGTGGAACAGCGTCTAAAACCCTATCTAACAGCTGACTTTGCCATAACCAGCTGTCCTGATGAGCGTTTTGGCGAAGCTGTTATCTTACTCTCAACACAAGACAACACCAATGACATTAAAGCACTCTGCCTGCAACATCTCCCCAAATTCTGGCAACCTCGCTTCATCTACCACGTCCCCTCCCTCCCTAAAACAGGTACTGGCAAACCTGCAAGGGCTGAGATAAAAGCTTTAGCACACCAAATGAGTAAGCTAAACACATAAGATTGCTCCCTTACTAACAGTATATACCGTTGGTATTCAAGCTCCACACAACCCGTGTGGGGTATCCCCACTCCTCTTGACGAGGGGCTGAGAAATTCGTCAAGAACATTATCAACATTGCCCAGATAGTCCTATTCAGAACAAAACCATCCCTTAACAATCTATTGACCAACGTAAAGCAGGAATATAAAACAAAGAGATAGCGTCTCTTATCATACTATTGATGCTAAGAATACACCTTTTTATATATAATACACGATAATAGTCACATAAGCGATATACCCACACAACCATTCGGCATCTTTTCTCTCATGAAACCTATTCAGCCCTTGCTATACAATGAAAAACTTAATCTTTTGTTTGCCACAACCGATTTTTTTATCTAATTTTGCACTCACAAAACCAATACGTAGATTATAAATGGACGATTATCACGCGGAGAATTACAATTCGTAGACGTGAGGATTACAACAAGAAGTTGCTAATCCCCACCCTATTATTTAACTATGGAGATTAGCTAATGAAGACATATTGGAACATTAACGGAACCCTGAATACCATTAAAGAATGGCAGCCAAACTGCTGGATTCAGGTTACTTGCCCAACAGAACAAGACCAACAAGAACTCGAAGACACCTTTCATATTCCAGACTATTTCTTATCGGATATCAGCGATACCGATGAGCGAGCTCGCTATGAATATGATGATGGATGGATGCTGATTATCCTTCGTATACCATACGTGAAGGAGATACGCTCACGAACACCTTATACTACAGTGCCATTGGGTATCATTCATAAAAGAGATGTGACCATCACGGTTTGCAACTTTGAGACGAATATGATGCTCGACTTCGTCAGCTATCAGCAAAAAAGGAATGAAGGCTTCACCGACTATGTAGACCTTATCTTCCGTCTCTTCCTCTCTTCTGCCGTATGGTACCTTAAACGACTGAAGCAAATCAGTACTTTGATTGAGAAGGCAAAACACAACTTGGATAGAGGAGTGGATAATGAGAGCCTTATCGGACTAAGTAGACTACAGGATTCGCTTACTTACTTCATCACATCTATCCGTGGTAACGAGAACCTGCTGGCTAAGTTGAAGTTCAAACTGCAGATAGACGAGTTGGATGCCGACCTCATTGAAGACGTAAACATTGAGATGTCACAGGCACGAGAAACGACAAGTATCTATTCAGACATCCTTGAGTCAACAATGGATACCTACTCAAGTATTATCAACAACAACATGAACACCGTGATGCGTACGCTCACCTCGGTGTCTATTGTCATGATGTTGCCAACGCTAATATCCTCTCTCTTCGGTATGAACCTCGTCAACGGAATGGAAACAAACCCTTGGGGATTCCCTGTAGCAATGCTCTTATCAGTCGTTGTTTCCGTTGCTTCATGGTGGTTCCTACGTCATAAACGATTGCTTTAGAGCAGAGAGATAAAAAAAAACAACTTAAAATTAGGTATTTTCAAACTTTTTGTCTAAGTTTGCAAATGATATGTTATATGGTAGAAGACTACCGGCATCTTTGCAATGGTCTGAAACCTTGAATGTGGAAAAACCCAAATCACAAACAAAAAGTGAAATGATGGACTCTCAAGAAAATACCCTGAAGCAGGGTGCAGAAGAAGTTAAGCTGTCTGAAGAAGTTGTAACTAACGCCTCAAAAGATAATTCTGAAGAAGCACAGGAAACTAATACTAAAGCAGCAGAAGACCTCAAACAGCCAGTTGAAACACAGCCTGAAAGCGAGGAGACAAATCCTGCTGCAAAGGCGTATAGTTCAAAAAAGGAAATCATAGAGCGTCTAAAGGCTATCGTCGACAGTGACGAAACACCAGAAAAAGCCGAAGTGGAACACCTTAAAACGGTATTCTATAAGTTGCACTTTGTCGAGCGCGAAGCACAACAGAAGGAATATCTCAACAATGGCGGAGACCCTGAGAAGTATCAGGTACTACCTGATGAGGACGAAGAAGTCTTTAAGGCGGAGATGACCATTATCAAAGAAAAACGCCAGAAAGCGTTCCTTGCACTTGAAGAAGAGAAACAGCAAAATCTGAAGAAGAAAGAGTCTATCATCGAGCAGATTAAGGCAATGGCTACTACTCCAGATGAGGCCAATAAGAACTTCGACAAACTCAAGAAACTACAACAGGAGTGGAAAGAAATCAAACTTGTCCCTGCTGAAAAGGCTAACGAGCTTTGGCGTAACTATCAACTCTATGTTGAACAGTTCTACGACTTGTTAAACCTCAACCGTGAGGCACGAGAATACGATTTCAAGAAGAATCTTGAGAAGAAGACAAAACTGTGTGAGGCTGCAGAAAAGTTAGCTGACGAAACAGATATCATCAGTGCTTTCCATCAGTTACAGGAGCTTCATCAGGAATATCGAGAGACTGGTCCTGTGGCAAAAGAGCTTCGTGAACAGATTTGGACACGCTTTAAGGCTGCAAGTACTGTTATCAACAAACGCCATCAACAGCATTTCGAGACACTTCGCAACCATGAGGAAGAGAATCTAACAAAGAAGACTGCACTCTGCGAAAAGGTTGAAGATATCGCTAAACAGGAGAATAAGACCTCTACTGATTGGGAGAAACGTACAAAGGAGATAATAGCTATTCAGCAAGAATGGAAGACTATCGGCTTTGCTCCACAGAAGATGAACGTTAAGATCTTTGAGCGTTTTCGTGCTGCATGTGACGATTTCTTCGGTCGTAAAGGCGAATTCTTCAAGCAGCTCAAAGAGCAGTTTGCTGAGAACGCAGAGAAGAAGAAGGCACTTGTTGAGAAGGCAAAGGCATTAAGTGACTCTACTGACTGGAAAGCAACATCAGATAAACTCATTGCATTACAGAAGGAGTGGAAGACCATTGGTATGGTTCCTAAGAAGATTGGTGACCAGCTATGGAATGATTTCTTGGCTGCTTGTAACCATTTCTTTGAGGCTCGTAACGCTGTCCATGCAGACTCTCGTAATGAGGAGCATGAGAACCTGAACAAGAAACGTGACATCATCAAGCAATTGAAGGAACACGCTGAAAAGGCTGAGGAAGGCTTGCACGAGAAGGTTCAAGAGCTGACTGAACAATATAATAAGGTGGGGCACGTACCTTACAAGGAGAAAGACAAGCTTTATAAAGAGTATCATGAGGTATTGGACAAGATATATAAGGACCTCCATATCTCTGCCGCTCGCAAGCGTGTTGACAACTTCCGTAACAATCTGAAGAAGGTTGCTGACCGTGGTGCAGATGCTCTTGACAACGAGCGCGGCCGTCTCCTCAGACGCTTCGAACAACTGAAACAGGAGATAAACACCTACGAGAACAATCTTGGGTTCCTCAATATTAGTTCAAAGAAGGGCAATAGCCTTATTGATGAGATGAACCGTCGCATTCAGAAACTCAAAGATGATATGGAAGAGGTGAAGCAGAAGATTAAGGCAATCGACGCTGAAAACAAATAAAACATAACATCCCTTCCAGGCTCGTCCATGGTAATAAAGGACGGAGGGAGGGGTAAAATAGAAACAAAGAAAGGGGCAATTCCGCACAGGTTTGCCCCTTTCTTTGTTCTCTTTCATCCACAGCTCCACTCCCAACAAAGCTTCATTGTCGATTTTACCTTCATGAGAAGAAATATTTTTTATCGTGAAAAGAAATATTTATCTTCATGAAAAAAAATATTTCTTCTCATGAAAAAAAATCGAAAACAAACTTTTCTTTACTCGAAGAAATCGAATGAAAGGAGTATCTGTCACACATAGAATCTACTCTGAAAGATGGTTTCGTCACTCCTTAACCGTCTTCTTCTTTGCCTCATTCCATGCTATGATACCCCCTAAAAGGTTAGTTACTTTAAAGCCTTCCTTGGTAAGAAGAGAAGCAGCCATAGCCGAACGCTTCCCCGAACGACAATAAACCGCACAAGAACGATGCTTGTCAAGCGTAGCAAGAGCCTTCGTTAGGAATGTAGAGTCCAATACGTCGATATGTAGTGAGCCTGGAATATGTCCTTCCTTATACTCATTAAGTCTGCGAACATCCACCAACTGAACAGAATCAGACTTTATCAGCTGTTCAAAACCATTTACATCAACATTCTTGTACGCACTTTGTGCTGATGCACCCAACCCTATTCCAAATACTGCCAAAATGGCTGCAATAAACTTTTTCATACCCTACTGTGTAAGAAGATAAATACTTTATGAAACGAAAAAAGAGAGCTGAATACTCAACTCTCTCATCTTTGTTGGGATACCCGGACTCGAACCAGGAATGACAGGACCAGAATCTGTAGTGTTACCATTACACCATATCCCAATAACTAAGCAACTCATTTCCGAATTGCGAGTGCAAAGTTAGCACTTTTTCTTGAACTACCAAAACTTCTAACGACTTTTTTTAATAAAAGAGATAAATTTGTTCTTTAATGGAGTTCTACGTTGGTTAAAGTGGACAACTTCGTCAAATGGTAACAAATTGCTAAATAAAACAAAATTTATTTTGTGCTTCATTCCTTTTACGCTACCTTTGCATCTCATATAATAATGTAACTTAATGGAAGAAACAAAGAAATTAGTAGAACTTATAACAAAAGGAATTCAAGATAAGAAAGGACATGGCATAGTTATTGCAGACCTATCAGAGATTGATGGTACTATCTGTCGCTATTTCGTAATATGCCAGGGTAACTCCACTCAACAGGTAGAATCTATTGCAGGATCGGTGAGCGACTATGTTCGTGAAGCCGTCGGCGAGAAGCCAATCAACTGTGTTGGACTCGGTAATGCACAGTGGGTTGCAATAGATTATGCGGACGTCATCGTCCATATCTTTACCCCAGAGACACGTGCTTTCTATGATATAGAACACCTCTGGGAGGATGCCAAGTTGATTACTCTGCCTGATTTAGACTGATAAAGTAACCCAGTAATCAACCTTGTTATATCAAAATTAAAACTTCAAAATGGACAATTCAAAACCGAACAACAAACCGAATATGCCTAAATTCAATATGAATTGGCTTTACATATTCGTTATCATTGCCCTCGGAGTAGTGTTCTTTGCGGGAGGAAATGGAATATTTCCGTCAAGTGCAGGTGTAGATAAGGATTATACCACCTTTAAGCAATATGTTGCAAAAGGCTATGGTACGAAAGTTGTTATCAATAGGAACGACAACACCCTACGCATGTATGTTAGCCCAAACCACATCCGTGACATCTTCAAGAAAGGCACAAAAGAAGTAGGAACAGCCCCATACGTAAACGTAGAGATTGGGTCTGTTGACAAAGTTGAGACTTTCCTCGATCAAGCTGTAGCCCAAAAAAAGATTGCAAGCTATAGTTATGAGAACAAATCAAGCAATACCATCCTTGATATTCTTGGTTCTATCGCACCATGGATATTCTTCTTTGGTATCTGGTATTTCCTCATGCGCCGCATGGGCGGAGGTGGCAGCGGAGGCGGTAGTGTCTTCAGTGTTGGCAAGTCTAAGGCTAAGCTTTATGAAAAGGCCAATGAGATGGGCATCACCTTCAAGGATGTTGCGGGTCAGACAGGTGCTAAACAGGAGGTAGAAGAGATTGTTGAGTTCTTGAAGAACCCTAAGAAATACACCGACTTAGGCGGTAAGATACCTAAGGGAGCACTGCTTGTTGGACCTCCTGGAACGGGTAAGACGCTCTTGGCAAAGGCCGTTGCAGGCGAAGCAGGAGTACCTTTCTTCTCTATGAGTGGTTCTGATTTTGTCGAGATGTTTGTCGGAGTCGGTGCCAGCCGAGTACGTGATGTGTTCCATCAGGCTAAGGAGAAATCACCTTGTATCATCTTTATTGACGAGATTGATGCCGTGGGCCGTGCTCGTTCAAAGAACCCTGCTATGGGTGGAAACGACGAGCGTGAGAACACACTCAATGCCCTTCTGACAGAGATGGACGGCTTCGGAACGAACTCAGGTGTCATCGTTCTTGCAGCAACCAACCGTGTAGACATGCTCGACAAAGCCCTCCTTCGTGCCGGACGTTTCGACCGACAAATCCATGTAGACCTACCCGACTTGCCTGAACGCAAGGAGATTTTCCTTGTTCACATGCGTAACCTAAAGTTAGAGAAGAACCTCGACATAGACCTTCTCGCACGTCAGACACCAGGTTTCTCAGGTGCTGATATCGCTAACGTATGTAACGAAGCTGCACTTATCGCAGCCCGTCATGATAGTAAAGAGGTAACAAAGCAGGACTTCCTTGACGCTGTCGATCGTATCATCGGTGGTCTTGAGAAGAAGACAAAGATACTGACAGCTGCCGAGAAGCGCACCATCGCACTCCATGAGGCTGGTCATGCAACAATCAGTTGGTTCTGTGAACATGCCAACCCATTGGTTAAGGTGAGCATCGTACCACGTGGACAGGCACTCGGTGCAGCATGGTATTTACCAGAGGAACGCCCTATCACCACCAAGGAACAGATGCTCGACGAGATGTGTTCATTGCTGGGTGGACGTGCAGCAGAGGAACTCTTCACTGGTCATATATCCACAGGAGCGATAAACGACCTCGAGCGTGCCACTAAAAGTGCATACGGTATGATAGCTTATGCAGGTATGAGTGACAAGTTGCCAAACATCTGTTATTATAATAATGACGAATACAACTTCCAGAAGCCATACTCTGACACGACGGCTAAGACCATCGACGAAGAAGTACTGAAGATGGTTAACGGACAGTATGCACGTGCAAAGCAGATCCTCTCAGAGCACAAAGAGGGTCATAACCGCCTGGCACAACTTCTTGTTGAACGTGAGGTTATCATGGCAGAAGACGTTGAAGAAATCTTCGGAAAGCGTCCATGGGTAAGTCGCACAGATGAGTTACTCCACCAGGAGGAGAACTCTCAGCCTAAATTAGAGGATATGCCAGAAGAGGTTAAGCAAGCTCAAGCAGAGCACGAAGCAATGAAGGCAAAGGAAGAAAACGACAAAGCCAGTGACTTATAAACATCTATACAGTTATGAGTGATAAACTAAAGAACTTGATTATAAGGGCTATAACGGGTGTGTTCTTCGTTGTTGCGATGGTGTTAGGTATCCTTCACCCTCACGGACTGATTGCTCTTTTCGCACTCATCACGGGCCTTTCTGTCTGGGAATACACTGGACTGGTGAACAACATCAAAGGAGTGAAGGTAAACCGGTTCATCTCAACCATCGCAGGTGTCTATTTCTTTCTGTCGGTTGCAGGGCTATGTGTGACACCCATTGAAGG
>QWCZ01000544.1_pt1 | contig 18116 bp, 22 predicted proteins | sample 1972651 | NCBI WGS metagenome assembly QWCZ01 (sample SAMN09866695, study PRJNA288562) | Human oral metagenome isolate pre1_saliva, whole genome shotgun sequencing... | isolation source: mouth | host: Homo sapiens | place: USA: California
CGGCACCAATACAGCTTTTTTCTTTGCCTCCTTAGCTCAGCTGGCAGAGCAGCGGACTCTTAATCCGTGGGTCACAGGTTCGATCCCTGTAGGGGGCATAATATATAGTTTAGAAACGTTGTCAAATCAACGTTTCTTTTTGATTTGGTCAACTTTTGGTCAACAACTCTATTTTTTAACTAAACTCATTAAAACTGAACGAACTTTGTTATTTTCAATGTCTGCTTTTTCCTTTATAAGATGTCCATAAGTTTCAGTTATTTGTTTAATATCTCGATGACCCATTAATTTTGAAACTGCCCAAATATCAACACCCATTGCTAACATTGTTGAACAATACGTGTGTCTCAGACCTGTGCTTGTCATAGTTTGCGGATAAATTTTCAAATCTTTTAAAATTTGTTTTAAATGTTTGTTAACTCCTGCATTTGTTACAACATCATGATTCAAACCAATAAAAACCATATTTTCAGTATTTGTAATCATCCCATTTTGAATGAATACAGATTGTTCTTTTTTAATTTTTTTAAAAATTGTTAATGTATCTTCATCAATTGGAACTGTACGGACTGAATCTTCTGTCTTAGGGTTTGTCCAACGTTTTTTTATAGTATCATATCTCCTATAAGTTTTGATTTCTGAACTTTCCCACAACACACAATCCCATGTAAGTCCTGCAACTTCCCCTGCACGCAATCCTGTTTTTAGTTGGATCAATAATAAATACGGAACAATTGAAATAGTTAAATCAAGATTGTTTTCTAAGTATGTCACTAATTTTTGATAGTCATCAAAACTATGAATATATTTTTCATCCCTTCGTTTTTTAGGGAGACGTCCTGAAAGAATAGCTCCCTCAGTAAAATCTTCAATATTAAGCTTATCTCGTTTAGCAAACACAATCACATTTCTAATTTCCGTATTCAATCTCCGAACATTGTCTCTGCTATTGGTTTCAGCATACTTATTAAGAAAAGCTTGGTATTCACTTGCTTTTATTTTAATTGCTGGTTTATCATTAAAATATGCTTGAATGAATTTACCGCGCAATAAATGTTTGTTTAAAGTAGACTCTGCTTTTCCAATAGGTTTGACTGTTAATTCTAACCACTTCTCCCAAAGTGCATGGAGTGTAATATTTTTATCAATTATTGCACCATCAATCAATTTTAATTCAAGAGAGAGTGCTTCAATTTCTGCTTCTCTTTTTGTCTTAAATCCTGAATTTGAAGCAACCACCTTTTTATTTTTATCAAATATTCTATAATCCCATAAATTCTTTTTCCCACGTTTTCTGAATGAAACTGCCACGATTACCTCTTTTCTAAAGACGATAACCAAGATATTATCTTGATTATCCTATCATAAACGGAAGATTTCTGCAAAATTTTCTTCAAAAAATTGTTTCGTTTTACTAGCTAAAAAGTAGTACCGTCCACCCTGACTCTCTGGATATTTCACAAATCCTTCTTTATTTCTCTCAACATCAATTCTTGAACGAATATCCTGCTTGTAGAGAACATTCTCTAACAGCCATGGCCGAGAGACTGAAACCATCTCTAAAACCTCTGATAAGCTCATATATTGCCCTTCTGAAGCTTTCTTCTTTAAGTTAAGATATTCATCTTTTTCAACTATTATATGAGTTTCTGGAAGTTGTACTTCTAAATTATCTATTTTAATTAAAATTTTGTTAATCATATATTCTTCTCCTTTCTATCTTGCCACATTTTCAATTGTGTTATAACTGTTCTAACAACTTCTCTATATCAGGAAAATAAGTATAAGCTACTCCTCTAATGAAATCAAAAGAATAACATTCCTTAACCCATACAAAAAGACTAGCGTAATTTCTTTTCGGTAATTTTTGATTGGCGTGACATCCTTCATAATAATAAATAACTCTGATAAACTCCCCATATCTACTGACTTCAGCAGTCATAGTTTCAATACCATGACCAATATCACGACTAGCTGTAAATTCCAAATACTTTTGATTATCTCCCAATCTCTGAGCTAATCTTACAGCATACATTTTCAACAATTCTACTTGATCCATTTTCTTCTCCTTAAAAAAACAAAAAAGGCAGATTTTACTCTGCCTTAAGTATTTACCACTTTTACACGAACACCTTTCACTGTAAAAGCCTTTCTTCGACTTAAATCTAATCGGACTAATTTGAAATAAAGATCTAATTCTTTTCCAAAAGGATATACTCTAAACACTAAATGAGACACTTCATCTACATCTGAAAATTTCTTTTTCAAAGGAGATTCAAAACCACTCAATGGTTCTCTATAATAAAAAACCCCAGTAAATCTCTCAAAATTCAAAAAACTTAATTCCACGATTTCTTGATAAGCCTCTTTTACTGCACGTTTATTAATCATAACCATTCGCTGATTTGCATCACTTTCACCTGCATCGACATATAAATTGATTTCAGGAGGAAAAGGATCAGTCGCCTTCTTAATACCAAGATATTCCTTATTCAGGATATTCTTAAATAAATATCGCTGAAACAATTTTGTCTGAAACCACTTCATAAACTGATAAATACCAATGCTAAAAAGAGCCATTAAAATCCATAGTGAAAATTCATTCTCTTGAAATGGAAAATCCACTGCGATTGAAAAAATCAAGCCTAACACAATGCTTTCAAAAAATGAATAAATGAATCTATCAACACCAAAACGCAACTTTGAAAAAGGAACAGCTAGGATAAAAATAATCATTAAAAATCCTAAATAATTTGAACTAATTTCAAGTATTGCTGATATTTTTTTAATCAGAACGGCACACGCTATCATTTCAAATACTAAAGATTGCCATCTAAACAACTGACCAACCAGCCAATTCACTCCACAAATTGCAGATAGTTTATATCCCAGCTTATCCGATTCTTTCAAAATTCTAAAAAACTCTTTCATACTTTCCACCTTAATTCAATTTACGTCGACCCCAAACTGTCGCAATCAAACCAACAATACCCCAAATTGTCGCAAATATTGTACTTGCTGTTCCAGTATTCGGAAGAACTTTTAGTTGTCCTTCTTTATCTTTCAAAGCGATTGTACCGTCTTTTTGTTTCACAGCGCCAATTTCATAAGGTTCTTTTTCAACATAATTTCCTTCTTCAGTTTCGATCACTACTTTTCCTTGATTCGTAGAAACTACTTTATGACCAGTGTTTGTTTCAATCGGTTTCTCTTGAATTTCTTCCTTCGTTACATTCAATGGTTTAGGATCATCAGATTCCTTCACACCTACATTATCTTCTGCTTTCTTCTTATCTTCCTGAACTTGTGGTGATTCTACTTTTTTTGAATCAGCAGATGGCTTATCTTTTTTGGGTTGTTCTGTTGGGGATGTTGGTTCGACAACTACACCTGTATTATCATGTTCCTGATTCTTATTAGTGTCTTTCCCAAGTTCAGCAGATGACTTATCTTCTTTTGGTTGCTCACTTGGAATTGTTGACTCAACAACTACACCTGTATTATCTCCAGTTTCTTCCTTATCAGATTCCTTACCAAGTTCAGTAGATGACTTATCTTCTTTTGGTTGCTCACTTGGAATTGTTGGCTCGACAACTACACCTGTATTATCTCCAGTTTCTTCCTTATCAGATTCCTTACCAAGTTCTGTAGATGAATGTTCTACGCTTGCTGATGGTTGTGTTTCTGTTGGTTGTTCTGAAACTACCAATCCAGTATTATCTCCATTAGAAGCTACACTTCCACCCAAAGTTAATTCATCAGCATATACTCCACTTGCAACTGTACTCAACACAGCTACAGACAACAATGTTACAAATTTCTTATTCATTTTTTTTCCTCTTTTTTCTTTATTTTCCAATCACATAATAAAAATTTTTAGCTTCATCAGCACTAAATACTCGATAGTCTGTTATCCCAGTTCCTTGTCCACTTCGAACAAAGTTACATTCAGAAATCAATATTGAGCCATCATCTTTTACATCTTCTACAAAAGCTACATGACCATAAGTTGGGTGACCACCTGCCTGCCTACCTTGGAAGCTAACTGCCGAATGTTTCGTAGGAGTATTCGTCACTTCATAACCTGACTTATGCGCCCAATCTTGACCATTTCCCATGTATGGATCAAAATGTATTCCAAATTCTTTAGCACGATTAAATACATACCAAGTACACTCTCCATACGGATAAGACTGAGTAATATAACCTTCTTTTGTTATTTCTTTATCAATCGAATATCCACTAGGTATATCCATAGCAACAACTCCAGGAGAAATATCTAAACTACCAGCTATTGCATTCCCACCTGAAGAACCATCAGATTCAATCGTTCCTTTAAAGACTTCATACCACTTCTTACTATCCTTTTCCAGCTTCTCTAATTTTGTCTGACCGTCTGAAAGTGAGACACCTTCATAATGTTCAGACCAATATTTTGCACTTTCAAAAGTATCAGTTGCCTTCTGCATATAGTCTTTGACTTTTTTATAGTCATGATTTAACTCATAAGACATCAATTCCAGTTCCACCGTACTATCTAAAGTACGAGAACTAGCATTTCTCCATCTATCACCATTGATAGTATTATCCCAACCTGACCATTGAAAGTAACCAGCAACCCCACCTGATGGATTCGTTAGTTTAGGATCAAAGTCACTTTCTCTTTCAGCATTGGCAAGTGAACCACTAGCACCCTCTAAAGTAAATTTCTCCTTAGAGAGTTGCCAGTTTAGAATCTTAATGACATCTTCTGCACGTTCGACAGATATATTGGCTTTTTGAGCAACTTCTTGCGCTGTTAATCTTGTTCTCTTTCCAGTCGTACTACCTGATGAACCACCAGCAGAAACAACTCCAATAACGCTTAAAATAATTAAGAGAACCACTAAAAGCGTAGGTATAAGACTTGCGAAAAAGAATCCAAAGTGTTTCGCTGTTTTGTTACCCATTAAATTTCAACCTTTTTCCTTTTTTTAGCTTTCAATATTTTGGTTTGCTTACTTAAAATTGCTTTAGAAGTTATTTCTTCTTTTTTAGGATTTTTTACAACGTTTTTTCTTCTTTCCACAGACTTTGGATTGACCGTTTTTGGAGTCTGCATTTTCTGTTTCACTGAGCCTTCCTTATTCTCTTTAAATGGCTTCTGACCTTTCTTCAACCGTTCTTCCTTCAACCGTTGAATTGACTCACGAGAAGCCTTTTTTTGACCAGCATATTTTTCAGCCTGACTATCTCTAAGTCTTTTTTTCTCTTTCAAGACTTTTCTATCAGCACTTCCCTCTTTAAAAGCATTGGCTCTCACTCCATAAAGTTTGGCTAGCGTTCTACTGCCTTTTTCTTTTAAAGCATTGACTGAACTATTTTTATGTTCCTTAATCGAATTCATTCGATTCTTAATCACATCACCTTTTTCAGCAACCTTTTCCACCAATGGACTTTGTTTGCGTAAAGTTTTGAGATTTTCACTCAACTTATCTTTACCCATCTTCAATCCACCTTTAGCAAACTGTCCACCAACTTTGAGTCCGTTTCCACCTGCTTTCAAACTAGTCTTACCTGTTTTTGACAATCTTTCTTTCAGTTTTTGAACAGACTGAGAATTGCTAATTTCTCGACTAATCTTACCAACAGGACTATTGGTTACTCTTGAAAATGCTGATAAAAGCGAATGTCTATACTTCCACATTAGAAACAATAATACACCTTTTAAAAAGACTGTAACTAGTAAATCACCACCTACAGCAGTAGAGATAAATTCAGTTAAAGTATTGTAAAAGAAGGAAAATATACTAGTTGCTAAAAGCATAATTGATGATAAAGCAAGCATTGAAATTCCTTTTTTATTGAATCCAATCAATAAATGCTCCATCTTAGGAAACAGACTTAACAAAAGGATAAATGGTAACAATACAATCAAAAAGATAAAAACGATTAAAAAGAAGAATCGTGACAACCCTAACAATAAATAAATCGTTCCCATCACAATAATATCGACATCAGAAGCAAAGGCATACATAAATTTTAAGCCCCACTCATTTTTCAACATCTTATTTTCAGGATCTTTATCTTTTGCAAGATCCTTGACTTTTTTATCGCCAACTAAATGATCTCCATCACCTTGCTTATAACCAGCTAAATCTTCAAATTCTTTTTCAGAAAGAAGAAATGAACCATCTTCTTTTACAGGAGAATTCATATACTTATATCCCTTCAACAAAGTTTCAGAAAAATATGTTTCTACTCCATTTTTACTTTCACCAGTTAAAGTTTTTGTAATTTCCCCATTCAAGGTAATTGTTGTTGTTCTAAAACTATCATAGACATGAGTTATCAAATACTTATTTTGACCATTTACATTAAGTTGAATGAAATAAACTCCAATACAAGTATAAATCAATAACATTTTTATCAATGTTTTGAAGAAACTACCTTTTCCAGTCGCAAACAAATACAGTAAATAAACTGCCATACTTGCACCAACCATATAAATAATTTCTTGACTAAACAAAGAAGAAAATACCTTACTAGAATTTCTTACCGTTTCATTCAACAATCCACTAACATCACTCATTCCCTCAACAGCAATATAAACTTGTGCAACTACATAGAAAACAAGTTTGCCAAGCCAAAAAACAGACTGAACTAGAGAATTAAAGAAATAATTGACATTGGAATCAAATCCAAAAAACTTTTTATCAAAGTAAACTTTACTTGTTAAATCAGACATCTTAGACTTATAATTCTCATAAGTCAGTTTGCTATTTTCTGCTTCCTTTTTCTTTTGATTCTCTTTTTCCTCAGCTTCTTTCTTAACCTTATCTAATATTTTTTTAGCATTATCAGAAGAATCAACCAGTTTAGGCTTATTCGTGTTCCTATCAAATTCAATAATATCAAAGTTATTTTTTGGAAGAATATCTTTAACAGAATCAGCTTTTACATAAGCAGGAAGAAGAAAGAAAGAACAAATAAACACTAGTAAAATATTTTTTCTCATATTCCTCCCCCTATACAGCAACTAATTCTGTTTCTACTGTTTCAAATAATTTCATTAAAATAGGATAAAGTGTACCATCTACTGTAATGCGCTCTTTTCTTCCAAACGTATCATAATAGATACATTGACCCATTGTTTGATTTTCAAGCCAAGAACGTGAAGAATCATTATCTTCTACACGCAAATGTTTCAAAATAGCTTCTGTTTCTGAATTTTCAGGAAAAGCAAATACTGTACCAAATCCAGTTCCATCTTCACTTGTTTTCAAATCTCTTACTGATTGAGTTACCAGCACTAAGAAATTATTGAATGATCGTCCAGTACGCTTAATTCTATTCACTACCTGCCTTCCAGCAGGAGTTGACATAATCTGCCATGCTTCGTCAAGGAATAACATTGTTTCCTTGTCCTTTTCACGTTCACCAAAAATCGCACAGAAATAGGTTAAAGAATACATGACAGTCAAACTTCTTAATTGACTTTCAGTCATTTCATCTTTATCTGTACCTTTTGGCATATCCAAACCAGTAATTTCAACGATTGTAATTTTATTATCAACATTCAGAACATTTTGGCTTCCATCAGAAAAACAAAGTGACAATAAAGAATTTCTTGAAATTCTTTTTAAGAAATATCCAGCAGTTTCAACATCTTCTTTTGAATTTTTCTCTAATTCATCAAAGACTTGTAACATACCGACTTTCTCACCAGCTTTCCTTCGTTCAATCACTTTGTCAATCGAATCTAACAAGTGTGGTTGAACCTTGATATAGGTATCTTTATCCAATACAGAGCCTACAAGTACAGTTGCTAACTCTGTCAGTTCAGCTTCATCTTGTAAGAATGAGAATGGATCAAGAACACCTCTATTATTCTTATCTTTCATATTCAAAGTCACAAAATTGATTGACTTGATATATTCTTGAAGTTCATAAAATTCATCATTTTTTTCCAATTCTGATAACACAGTTAAATATTGTCTTTTCATTTCTGCTTTTGGATCAATATACAATACTCTTGTTTTCAATAAAGAATGATAGGTAAATAATAACTTAGTTAAGAATGACTTACCATTCCCAGTTGAACCAGTTATAGCTGTATGAGGATTGCTTGTTTCCTTACCTTTTACCCCTACTTTATTCGCTTGTAATAAATTTGAAAACACAATGTTTGTACTTGAATCAAGAGCTTTTTGAAAATCTCCATACCATGAAGAAATCTCATTGTCAACACGACCAATAGGAAAACCAATTTCTGTTCCAACCTTCTTAGTCGTAAACATTAGATTCTCACAAAGTCCACGTAGACTTCCATATTGAAGAAATGATTCCTTTTTATTATCAAGAATTTCTGTCAATCGACTCTTATAGAATAGATATACTCGATCTGCAACAGCCTTGACAACTTCTACTTCCAATTCTTTCAATCGTGCAAACAAAATATCAAACTTAAGATTCAATTCTTCCAAACTGTCTGCTGTAATGGTTAAAGTATGAAGATAAGTAATCATCAATTCTTTATTATCATGTTTCTCCTGAAAATCTTCTAACAACTGATGGCTTTCCAAAACTTCAATCTTTTGAACATCATCATTTTCTGCTGTTTCATTTACCGTATTCCCAAGATTCTTACGTTTGTTTCTTGCCCTAGATAAAAGTGAGAAAAAACCTTTTTGAGTTGAGAAACGGATTTTATACATACTATCAACAGGAAATTCAAGATTTTGGAGTTCTTCTTGTAGATGAAGATAAGATACATTTTTGGGATATGAAACAACAGGAATTGTCGCTACATAACTTGTTTCCTGACCATTGGTCAATTTCAAAGCATTCCCATCAACAACTTCAATAATTGTTTCATCTACATTCTCAATCGAATTTTCAAGTGCAATCAACTCACTTTCTTTATCATAGGTTTGACCACCAAGAAAATGAAGTCGATTCAATAATTCTAAATCAGCTTTTGAAACTTCTGTCACGTTCAAAGCATGGATTTTAGTTTGAATCACATCTTTCTGATTTTGCCAAGCCTTCCACCAATCAACTTTTGGTAATTCTTCAAAACCAACCATTTTCATCACATTTTTACGATACGTTTCTATCGTCTGTTCAACAGTTAGTTTAAAGTCCGAGGTTACATTAACTGATTTCAAAGGAACTACAAGATAATGCTTATACTCAAAGAGATAGCTTACTTCTTCTTCCAATCGTGACTTCATTGTAGATACAATATAATTTCCTAAAGGACTTGTTCCTTGACCTTGCTCAATATCTTGTGATAACAAAGCAATTTTCTTAGCCAATTCTAAATCAATATGTAAGCTATGAATACTTAGATCATTGTACTCTGCCAAACTAGCCAAACAATTATAAACAATATCCTTACTAGTCTCCTTTTTCGTTTCTTCAATCGTATTAACAACTTGCGATTCAATTTCAAATACGGATAAAACCGTTCCATCTTTTAACAGAATCAAACCATCAGCAACCGACCAAATATTATTTGATAATTCCACGTTTTATACTTCTCACTTTCTCATATTTTATTCCTTTACAAATATATATTTTCTTTCGCTGACTATCGTATTCCTTCCAAAAAATCAAATACTCATAAATAAATCTAAATAATGTCTTTCCATCTAACTTATAATCAGCTAACAGATTCCCAAGTTGCCAACCAGCAAATGCAGAAGCCATAAAGCGCCAACCCCAATCAAGGTAAGGAATAAAGCCTAGTAAAAACCAGGATAACACTAAAATTACTAGGCAATAGACAATCGCAGACATTTTAATTGCAAATGGTAAACTAAATTCTTCATTTAATTTATGCACCCAAACAGGCTGTCTAAATGCTGTTGTATACACATACAGCTTCTTGTCTTTTCTTTCCATTTTTCATCCCTACTTAATTGCTTCAATCAATTTTGACCAAATAGGTTTAGTTGCATTTAATACGGTTTCAGGATTTTCTAAAAAGAAAAGAATAAATCCTGCAACCAAAATAATAACAACCAATTTTCCTAACTGCTGTTCTTTCCATGCTTTCAATGCTTTCATTCCCGCAAAAAATGCTACTGCTGGAACACCAAACTTAGAAACTAAAAAAACAAATAATGCCATCTATCTTAATCTCCTTTTTCTTCTTTCTTGTTGTAATCTAATGGAATTGTATGATCCATCTTTTCTACAAAATAACTATCTTTATCTTCTCTTAACTCAAAGCTAAAGTTCTCGCTATGAGTTGAGCCAGCTACTTCTAAAGTAATCTGAGCATAAGCCAAGATTTTACCGTCTTTTTCTTTAAAGTAGGTATAATCTAAACTCTTAAATGTTGCACCACCAATCGACTTAATATCTTTAGAAATTAAATCTAAATTCGCTTGACTAGTTGTGTAATTTTTAAAGAATAATTCTAAGAACGAAACTAATTTCTTTCTTTTACCTTCCCCAATTTCATCATTATCAAGCAAAGCCAAATGAGTTTCTTTTCCTACACCATCAGCCTTAAAATCACTTACAGGAGAAAACCAAGGTAAACCTGCTACATAGTATTTACCGTCTTTTTCTCCGTATGGAATCGAGAATTCTATACCTACACGCTGTTTCTTGTCATCTTTTTTTGTATCATAAACAATACGATATACAGCTATACCATCTTTAGCAAGTAACATACGAGCGTTAACTATCGACATTTCCTGCTTCGATTGCCCTTGATTCTTAACTTCAGGAATACTTCCATAGTATTCATTCAACTTCGCTACATCATCTTCACTAGAACCATTTTGTGAATTATAAGTAAAATATCTACTCACAAATCCATCTAAGAATTGTTCCAATTTACGATCTGTTTCCTTTTTTGATTCAACAACTGGTAAATTTGTCAATCTATCCAGCATTTTTGAACTTGTCCTTAAAGAAACAAACATTGTTAAACCACAGAAAAGAATAAAAACAGATAAGCCTGCTAAAAAAATACGATTCGATTTTTTCTGACTTATCTGTTTCATTTTTACTTGCTTTTCTTTTCTTGGCTTCTTTAAATATAAATTTCTCATTTTTTCCTTTCTATGTTTACAAATTAACTTTCTTGTAGAAGCCAATAGGGGTATTTAAAATTTCTCCCTGATCTATAAATCCTTGAAATACTGTCACCCAATTCCCACACTTAAAAAAATAATCAACAACCGATTTATAATCTAACTCTTTCGTCAATTCAAAAATTGTATCAACTTCATCTTTAGAACAAAATCTATAATATCTAGTTGCAATTTTTGCCACAGGAATATAATGCTGTAATTGAAATTTGACAATGTATTCATCACCATCATATAATTCCAACACTGCTTTCTTCAGCAAGTAAACCTCGTCTAACGACATGATTTTATCCACTTCCCAATCAGAAATTCCACAAATAAAAAAGTTGTCTTTATCAATTCCTCTTTCATTTATTCTTTCAAGAACCTGTTCTTGACTGTACTTCATAATATCTAGTTCACAGAGAAATTCAAAATTCCCTTCCCTTAAAATCCTTATATTTGCTATCATCTTGATACAAAGTAACCTTTATCTACAAAGCTGCTACCTTCTTCTAAGCGAACATCTCGACCATACTTTTCATAGTCTAAATATTTCAATATCAATCCTAGATCAAATCTAAACTCAGAAGCAACATATTCAGCAACAGCCATTCTCTATTGCAAGAAGTACCAGCTATCGCCTTCATGACCTAAATAAGTGTATGATTCACTTATACGACTAGCAATTTCTTCTTCATGTTCTTCTACATAAGCAGACAAACGATCTTCATTGACTAACTGCTCATATTCTCCATAATCCAAAATACCAGTAAAATCAATCAATACTTCCTTAGTATCAACTTCTGTAAACGAATTGATATATACATTGTCAGGATTACAACTACCAAATTCTTCAAACTCAACACCATCAAAATGTTCATCAAGTCGAGCAATAATATTCTCTGGTTCATCTAATAACTTTTTGCCGTAAACATAATTTTCACATATATCAGAAAACTTACTATAAATAACTTTAATACTCATTTTCTAACTCCTTATCAATAATTATCTAAAATCATATTCAAAGAACAAATAGAATCTTCAATTACTTCAATACCTTCAAAATGAATATATTTCTTTTTCAAAAGACTAAGAATATCAGAAAGTGTCCAAAACATATCATTGACTTCTCTAGAATCGTCCACTTCAACTCCAACATCAAGTTTAGATAACTCTTTTAAGAAATCTTCCTCTGACAATTCACACATATTCACGTTAAACTTAGCCCAAAGATAAGTCTGATAAACACGAGAAAACATATCTGAACCTTCTTCAAGATAAGATAAATCATCAGGAAAACCTTCCCTATCTCTAGCTTTTAAAACCTTGACTACCATTGATTTTAAAAGTTCATATTCTACCAAAAATTTTTCATAAGAATATGCTTCGCTCCGTAAAGCATTACACACCACAAACGCTTGCTGAACCAAAACAATGTCACTAGCACTTTCTCTATCCACAATAGGAAAAATTCCCTTTACCTGACAACTAAATTCCATTTTATCCTTCTTTCTATATAAAAAAGGAAGCCAAACTTGACTTCCTTCATCATTTCAACTAAATTGAAGCTGAACGCTCAAAACTAGAACCAATCGCAAAGGCACGAGCTGTTACCTTGTTCAATTCCTTATTCATTGCATAGTAACTAGACAAGTCTTTCTTAAGACACTCAATAACCTGATACGGTAGTTGCAATTCTTCATCATTTTTGAGAAGTGCACTCAACTCACCAGCATTCTTCCACGCTAAATCAAATTCTTTCGATTTTAGTTTTTTCGCGAGTTCATTCGACAATTCAATAATTTGTTTATCTTTTCCTTGTAAAGCCATTTTTTATACCTCTTTTCTTCTTTAGCTTTTTATATATTCAACCATAAAGTTGGAGAACGTTTCTTAACTTTCATCTATTCTCTCCCAAATAACCAATCTAACGAAACTTCTAGTAAATCAGCTAACTTAATAAGATTTTCAAAGCTGGGTTCTCTTTTTCCGTTTTCCCAGTTTGTGAAGGTGTTTTGTTTTACTCCTACTTTTTCACCTAGTTCTGTTTGTGTCAACCCTTTTTTTAGTCGTAATTCTTTGAGTCGCTCGGTAAAAATTGTCATATCCACTCCTCTAAATGAAATCGTTCTATCAATTTTAAACACTCCATTTCCATTTCTTCTTTACTCCTTCTTAACAATCCAAACCAAAGTAACTTTCTCTTAACATCTACTTGTCCTGCTAAATATAATTCATAATCTGCAATCAATCGTTTCAACTTAACCCAATCACTTCGCTTCTTTGTCTGCTTATAGGTTTGAGATTGAAATTCAATATAACCCTGATAATCTCTCGCTATTTTACTATCAGTTAAACCATCATAGAAATTTCTTGCTGGAATCAGATAGACAATCTTTTCAATATCTTTGTATTCAATCATACTCTCCTACCTAACTGACTTTGAAGAAGTTCTAATTCTTTTCGCTGTCGTGAAGTTAATTCACCTGCTTCCATTATCTTCTTCATATTTTCTTGAAGAAACAACCGATCAATTTCAGATACGAATAACAATGAATTGGAAACTCTTTCTACCAACCATCTAATCGTTCTATCAACTGAATATGGCTCAGGACTAACCGATAGCCTAATAGCTTCATTATTGCCAAATAATTCTTGCCATTTACTATCGAACTTCCTAAATCCATGTTCATCAGTACCATCATATATTTGTATCGCCCCTTGAAAGATTGACCTTGTTAATTCAGCAATCTCAGCACCAGCCAAAACTTCTGAAATAAATGACCTTGCCTTACCTTGTGAGAATCGAACTTCATAACGATTCCATATTCCAAATAACCTTACACTATCTGATACACTTATACCTTCTTTCTTCGCTATTTCATACCTCTTTTCATAAAAGTTAAAATACATTTCAGACTGCCGACTACCAAGATAGATTGATAACCCTTGTCTATTTTCTGTTTCCAATGGATTCTCAAAATCAAATCCACCACCACCCACAAACGAAAAACTTTTTAAATAAGGCGAAACAATATCCTGTTTATAATACCTTGTTACTAGTGTTGATAAGTCAAAATTTTCTTTCGTATCTTCTCTAGCCATTTCATCAACTGCAATATCTATTCTAGTAACACTAAAATTTTCTCCATATTTTTGTTTCAACCTTTTTATAAAATCTATCCATGTTATATTTTCACTTTCAAGATACAGTTCTAATTGTCTGCAACCTTGACCACTTAACTGTACCGTAATTCTGTTCTTATCTTCTCCATTTTCGCTATACGAGGAATTAAAACCAAAAAACCAAATATCACCATAACGATACAACAATTCATATTTCATAAATGATGTTGTTTCAGGATTCAACATAATATCAAATCCAAAAAATTCTTTAGCTACATAATAAACATCATTCTCTTTGTGAAGCGTAAACCTGAAATAGTCTATCATATACCTTGTCAATTCTGTATCACACTTTTTCAAACTAAAATGGTTTTTTATCTCTAGGAAATCTTCTTTCTTCAAAGTCCTATAACCATTCTCATAAGCCTTTATAGTAGAAACAGGAATACCAGTCTTAATTGATAACTCTTTTCTAGTCATTTTTTGCGCTATTCTAAAATCTTTTAACTCTTTTCCTTCCATTTCTCCTTTAAAACTCCATTTTTTACCAAAAGGGACACAAAAAAACTCAAAAGGGACACAAGTGTAACCCTTGTCGCTGTAAGCGTGAAGTGCATTTTGTAACTTTTGTTACCCACCTATTAGAATAGGTGGGTTAATAAATATAGTCCAGCCAAAAATGCGGTCGGTGCGGTGCATGGGTTCGCCTACGGCTTCACCCCTGCTTTGCACCTACATTTTTGGCTGGACTATACCTAATAAAAAATGCCCCTAAAAAGGGGCGAATACACTATTCTAATAAAAAGACAAAGAAAGACTAATCTCCAAAATATTCGGAAATTAAGTCACTCCACCCTTTATTAGATTCTTCCCTATCATCTATCATTTTTGAAAGTAATTCCTTTGAATTTAAATCTAAGAAAATTTTACCTTCCTTACGCTCAAATGAATAGAAGCTTTGTTCTTCAATTTTTTGGATAACATTTCTCAAAATATTCGAACGAATACCTTTTTCTAAAGCAAAATCTGATAGATAAACACCATCAGGAAAATCATTTTCTTCATTTTCTTTTTGTTTACTAGACATCAATTCCTGAACCAATTCAGGACTAGCCTTCCCAACTTCTCCTTTTTGCAATTCCTCTTGTGCTTCCATTTCTGCTTGAAGATTTTCTTTTTCTTCTTCTGACAATTCAGCATTCGGATTTTCTAAAGGATTGAAAAGATTTTCTCGTCGCTCAATCTTATCGTATTCATCAGTAAAGGAGAATCCCTTTTCTAACAAAGGTGAATAAAATTCTCTTGCAACTTCTCCATAAACACTAGCATACCCACGACCATATACTCGTTTACCACCAAGATATTTCACATACTTAAATTCCTTATTCCTATTAACTTCTCCAAAGGCTAAATCATATCCAACCTCGTCCAATCGACCAACAGAAACTCGGAAATTGATATTCGCTTGCAATTTTGAGCCTAAATCTTCTCTTGAAGGCTTCTGCATAGCTATTGTCGCAAAGCAACCAGCTTGCCTTCCAAGTAATAAGAATTGTCCCATAGCATTATCCAAGCGCTGTCTAGTTTGAAAATCAAGCATAGCACACAAAGCATTATATTCATCACAGACTAGAAAATAAGGTTCAAGACCATACTCATAGAACTTCTTCAAATCCTTGTCGCCATTTTCTTCACGTTTTTGTCGCATATAAGCATAACGAGCAAACATAATTTGAACAGCCCTTTCAATCATAGAAACAATATCTTCAACCTGGTATGAAATACGACCTTCAAATGCTTTCTGCTCAGACATAGTAACAAAGTCAGCTTGTTTTGGATCGCAAATATCCACCACCCCAACTTTAGCCATAGCACAAATCAATGTTCTTAGTAATACCGTTTTACCACCACCAGTACCACCACAAACCAACAAATGAGGATCATCAACAGGATTCCAATATAGACTTTTCATCAATCGAATACCTTTATCAGAATACTCCACATCAGTTACCTTGATTCGATTCAAGAAAGCAGAATAAGCCATCTTATAAGTCTTGAACTTAATATCGTCCTGAACTTCCATAAAGTCCATGAAGAAAGTAGTTTCTAAATCACTACCAATCTTCTTGAACTTATCCTGAAACTTATTTCCAGCCATTTTAAAGGCGATTTCTAAATCATACCGATTCTGTTTCAAATAGACCGTTGGAAATGTAACCTTATCAACTGTTCCTGATTCAGTTTTAACCTTTTTAGTATAGGTATATCCATTTTCTTTCAGAAAAAAAGCTAGTTTAGCAAGTCTTTCTATTTTTTGAAAGAGGAACACTCTTTCTTGTGATAACCAAGTCAAATAGACACTTACACTAATTATCAAAATCAGCATAACTACTGAAACAACAATCGATAAAATATCTACAGCCCTAATTTTCTCAAAGTTAGAATAAATAAATAAAACTAGTATAGGACTAAGCAACAAAAAGAAAAAAGAAAAGATATAATATCTTAGTTTTTCCATATAAGGCTTAATCTTAACTCCTCTATACGCAGGAAGTAAACTCATATCTTTTCTCCTTTAGAAATTATCCTTTATGTTCTTGTTTTTGTTCATGTTTCTGTTCTTGTTTAGGTTGACTTCCAAAAACTTTTTTAAGTTTATCAACCACAAAAACGAAACGGTGCTTGTTTGGCTCTACTTGATTCCGATCAGCCTTACGCATACCATGATAAGCAACCAGCAAAGTATCAAAATCAATAGCTTCTTGATAACCAAGATTCAAAGCATTGATTTCTTCTTCTGATTGTTCTGTCACTTTCAAGAAAACAGTATCTTCTTGTCCTTCTGAATATACAAGAACTTCAACACCATCATAATCTCCTTCACCAGTTTCAAGATCAATATTTACAAATTGCGCACCTTCATTCTTAATAAATTTACAAGTACCCAAAATTTCCTTCGGATTTAACAAGAGATCATTCAAAATACGATATTTCTTTGAGAAAATTTCTACACGATTTCCTAATTCAAGTCCGTTTTTAGCCATTATTTATTACCCCCTACACGTTTAAGTCCTTTAGCCAATACATTTGTTGAAGCTGAAAAATTTGTACCTTCAACATAATCTTCCAAGAAAGTTGGTTCAATAGCTTCAACTTCCTCATTTACTTTATAAGTTGCCATATCCTTTGGAGTGATAATTGAAAACATACCATGTTTCGCATTCATCACAATATGTCGAGTTCCATCAAAAGGCTTACCTTCAATAATAGAAGGTGCTTTTTCAGAACGTACATAATTTGCCTTCCCAATAGCTTCAGGATTGAATTTAAATTTTTCGATTTTCATTTTTATATTTCCTTTTCTATTTACATTTTTTATTCTTAAAAATAAAGGACGATAATTCCTGTTTTATTATCGTCCTAACAACATTATCTTAATCTTTTTTACGCTTGATCCCAACTAAACCTAACATAGACAAAATACCTGTTCCTACAAATCCAAGCATACTAGAAGCTGTACCAGTATTCGGCAATGAAGGATTCTTAGATTCTTGCGGATGTTCTTCAGGAGTTTTTGGCTCTGGTTTTAGTTCCGGTTTTGGCTCTTCCTTTTTCGGTTGTTCCAGTTTTGGTTCTGGTTTGGGTTCTTCCTTTTTCGGTTCTTCTGGTTTGGGTTCTTCTGGAGTATGAGTCACAACCGTATTGGAAACAACTTCCACACCATTAACTGTATGAGAGTAAGTATTTTCTACTGTTCCTGACTGAATACGTGTCATTTGTAGATATACTTCTGCTTGAAACTCTAATGTTTCTAAAATCGACTTCAAGAAAGCATCATCAAAGCTAATATCTACTTTACCTTTAGCCTTGTCTACTACTTGACTTGTGAACTTAGTTAATTCATCACCAGCTTTAAAT
>QWCZ01000546.1_pt1 | contig 18114 bp, 17 predicted proteins | sample 1972651 | NCBI WGS metagenome assembly QWCZ01 (sample SAMN09866695, study PRJNA288562) | Human oral metagenome isolate pre1_saliva, whole genome shotgun sequencing... | isolation source: mouth | host: Homo sapiens | place: USA: California
AGATCAGTAGTTGGGAAGTTATGACAAGGATATACATCCATATTCCAGTCAATACATACCCAGTATTTATTACCAATATGACACATCTTTGTATCAGATGTCTCTGGTTCCATTGCAGTACCAATAATATCATCAATATGCTTGATATTGATATTACGATTATTATCAGTATCATTCAAGATATCTACATAGAGCTCAAGCATCTTATTATAGTTATCTTCATAATCTTTCAATGCTTCATCAGACCAATCTAAGTCAGATGCAGCAATTGGGCAAATATTATTAATACCTAGATCGAGTAGCATCTTAACGCTCTCATACATATATTTTGCACTTTCTGGAGTTACAGTCATACGAGCTTCGATAAGATGAGTTAAACCACGATCTACCATCTTTTTAATATTCTTAACTACAGTGTCAAATGAACCATTACCAGCATGATCTTTACGATGCATATCATGCATTTCCTTAATACCATCAATGGATACTAAGACAAATACATCATTGTCATCAATATAATCAAGCATCTCATCTGTCATTTGCATCATATTAGTTGTAATACCAACTTGAGCATTGTAATGCTTTTTATTAATATGATCAAGAATAGCTTTAACAACTTTCCAATTTACCATTGGCTCGCCACCAAATAGATTATAAGTAAATCTTTGGTTAGGCATATTTAAATTCTTATTATAAGTACGATCAACGATCTCAATAGCTGTATCGACATCCATGTCTTTATCACCTTTGGATCGTTCAAAACAGTAATCACAAGCAAGGTTACAACGATTAGTAATAATCATTGTAACCGAGTTTAGATCTTTATATATTTCTTCAAATTGCTTCATTACAAATTCCTCTTAAATTCTAACTTTAAAATACATATACTAATATGTATTTAAGCCCCTAAAAAACTATCTTAGAGCAGCTCCAGTCATTTGCCAGCCATCATTTGTATATACATATAGCATACGTTGAGCTGTATGATAGAAGAACTCTTTATTGTTTTGAGGGTTAGCTGGATAATCATTTGCAATAGTCAAACGAATACCATTTACACGAATAGCACTATCCGCATTTACAGCATGTGTGGCTTCATCTGCAGTCTTAGCATGACCTGCTTCATCAGCATAGCCAGCACGTTCAGCACGTAAAGCTTTATTAGATGTATCAGAATAAGATAATGCAGATGGTTGATCTCGTAAGTCATTATAAGAACCACTTGTAGCTACCGCTGCTAATCCAGTACGGAAGTTTTCAAAAGCAGATTTATCTAGCTTAGAGTTCAATAAAGTGGAGAGAGATGTATCTGTACCACTAATCATATTTTTAATTGGACCAAGAGCTTTAGCCAATTCAGAATCTGTATAGGATTTAGCATCGTCCAATGCTTTATTCCATTTAGTACGTTCAGCCGCAGAAATATGGCGGTCTCCGTCATTAACATGAGATGTTAAGTCTACTGCCAGAGCTTTAGCATTTAATAAGTCAACAAGACTCGGTGCAAGCTCGGCTATGGTAATTTTATTTTCTTCATTAAAAGTTCCCATTATGAACCTCCTTGTAAAGTATTATTTGAATTATCCTAATGTTCTGGATAGGCGAAAATATGCTTATATACCAGCCACATTCTATTAAATAAAGGAGGTACTAGTAATGGCAAAACGTGTTGCTAAACAGATTACCAATCCGAAAGATATTGAATTTCTTTTAGGTATTACCGAAGAGCAAGGAACTAAGTTATCCTTTATTATGGAGACATTTGGTGAATTCAACGGTAAGGTAAGATTTAATACATATGATACTTTCACTGTACCAAAAGGAGTCTATGGTAAAGAAGGTAAAAAGAATAAAGAATCCTTCGTGACTACTGTAGGCATTTGGATATTTAATAAAGTATTCATTGAAAGAGAACTATTTGATTTATATGGATATATAAATGAACCAATCAATAAAAAGATGGTTGGTAAGATTACTGATAAAATCGGTTATGCTGTACTTGAAGAAAAAGTACCACTAGATGCATTGAAAAACTTCATTATGAAAGCACAGAAGTTCATGCCATATGTATCAGTATTGGCTAATGGTTATTCTATGAAGCTCTTAACTATTGCTAAAGTTATTAATAAAGCTAAAGCTGACTTAGTTAAGAAGTATCGTGATAGATTAGACGCTAAAGATCCTGATGCGGTAATTGCTATCCAAGATGAGTTACTTAAACTAGCTAAGGAAACTCTTAAAGATGATATCGCTATCGATACATATAACTCTGGTGCTCGTGGTAGTTTTAACAATGACTTCAAAAACATGTTTATCATGAAAGGTATTACGAAAAATCCTGATCCGACTAAGGGTTATAATATCATCATGTCTAACTACATTGAAGGTATTGCTAAAGAAGAGTATGCAGACTTTGCTAACTCACTAGCAGAAGGTCCTTATTCCCGTTCTAATAAAACAGAAGTTGGCGGTTACTGGGAGAAACTAATGCTACCAGCATTCCAGCATGTTAAGATCGGTAAGAAAGGATCTGACTGTGGTACCAAACGTACAATCACTGTGACTCTAGATGATAAAAATATCAAAGAGTATATGTACTGTAATATCAAAGAAGGTAATAAGCTAGTAGAGCTTAATACTGATAATCAATCTAAATATATTGGTAAGACAGTACAGATTAGATTTGCTTCTTTATGTGAATCTAAAGATGGTATCATCTGTAATGCATGTGCTGGTAATCTATTCCATAAGTTAGGTATCACTAACGTTGGTGCAGCTATGCCTCAGATTGCAGCTAAACTTAAATTAGTTGCCATGAAGGCATTCCATGATTCTCAAGTTGTTATGACTAAGATGGACCCAGACAAAGCGTTTGGGTTTGATAAATAATACCATAATAACAATTTATTAGTATTAATAGCCTATACCCTAATATGGGGTATAGGCGATATTTTTCCAAGGGGTGAGTATTAAATGATTATTTATTCTAAAAACCTTTTAAAAAACTTTAAACTATTACGTGAAAACGATATCCAGAGACGACAAGTGTTGGTGGTCTTAGATATCGATCAAAAAACTTATCAACGCTTATATTCAATTCACCATAAACGTGAAGTAATCGAAGGTAAGTATACTAGCAGCAAGAATTGGATTAAATTATTCAATGATGGTCTCAATATCTTCCGCATCATGAGTAAGTATCCAGAGATTACTTCTTATAGTACTTTAGAACTTTATTTCCGTAATCAATTCGTTGCATTGGAATTGAATGAGACTGTTGATAAATCTAACGCTAGATTTATTGAATGGCTTACTGATGAATACGTTAATAAACGTCGTAAGCTAAAAGATATTGCAAATGAATATGGCTATAGCCATAAGTCTTTACGATCTGCTTGTGAAAAGTTTGATATCAAACGTTCCACTATCGAGAATCGTAAGATTAGTAATCGTGAGGTACCTTATACAGTTATCTCTAAACATGCTTGCAACTTCTTAAAGAATCCTGAAGAAGTTGAATTACTTAATAAAGCATTAGCTATCTTAACTGAAACTAATAATCCTACCGATGTGTATAGTAAACTTAACGTATCTCCTAGATATGCTAAACGTCTATATAGTGATTATAATATTCTTAAAGCTGATCAAATTCCTTTCACTAAGATCATGCGTCTTATTAGTGAAGGTCGTTTAACTTTAAGAGAAATCAATCTACGATTGAAACTTCCTAGAAAAGTTCAATTCTATATTAATCATAATATCTTTGCATCTTTACTTATTGGTAAATCTGTAGAAGATCTTACATTAGAAGAGAACCGTAAATGTATCTATCCTACAATGTGTGGAGATAATACTTATATTACTCGAGCTAAAGGTCGTCCTAATATCCAAGCAGTAATTAGAGCATTATCTGCAGTTGATCCAGACTTCCTTGAAGACTTAAATAAAATCAAAGTTATCATTGAATACAATGGCAATACTGAATCCATCATATCTAAACTTGGTTGTACTGAAGATGAATTAAAATCTCTTATGACTAAATATTATATAGATGAATATATGAAAGGAGGAAATAATTAATGGCAACTATTAATGAACAAGTCTTGAAACTCTATGAAGATGGAGTTCTATTAGCTGACATCCATGAAGCTCTTAAACTTCCAGTTAAGAGTATTGTGGATATTATATTTAATGCTAGAAGTAAAACTACCACTAGTCCTAATATGTTGAATAAGAAGACTAATTGGTATATCTACTTCTGTGAATTTATGTATGAAAACAAATCACTCAAAGATATTGTAGTTGGTCGTACTCTTACAATTGATGAGTGTGTTGAAATGATTGGTAATGTACTTAAATTAGATACAGTACCAAAATCTACTCGTGAAGATGCTTTAGATAAGATTGCTAAGGAGATCGGCGAAACTCCTAGTGATCTTGCAAAACGTTTAGGTGTACCGTATAGCAAAACATTTGCTACTGCTATTAAGAAACTCTGGAGATAAATGATATGGAACTGAATATAAGAACTACACAACCAATTGACACTGAGTATGAATTCCAAACTCGGTTAGAAATATTGGATCTTGACAAAGAACGTGAACGTGGTATTGTGTATGGTCGGGACTTCTTTATTAGAGACTCCCAGGCTATTAAGAAAGATATCAAATCAGATGCATCTATCTTCTCTAGTAAGTATGGTGCATCTATCTTAGACCAAGATGCATTTAAAGATCGTTATAGATGTAAATGTGGTCATCTTAGAGGGGCATTATATAACGGCGAAGAATGTCCTACATGTCACGAGAAAGTTAAATATGTGGATGATGACTTTGGTATCTTTGGTTGGATTGTATTGAGTGATAAATATTATGTAATCCATCCAAATCTATTTGAAGTTCTCAAAAGCTTCATTGGTTCTAAGAAGCTAAATGCTATTATCAAATATGATAAAGAAGCTAATGAAGATGGTTTTGTTGAAGATAATAAACCAGTCAAAGAAGATCAACCATTTGTAGGTATTGGTATGATGGAGTTTGCTGAACGTCTTGATGAGATTCTAGCATTCTATCATAATAAGACTAAGAGTAATCCTAAAAAGGTTGATCTATATAACCACTTAATGAAGAATCGTGAGAAGATCTTAACTCATAGTATTCCAGTATATACATTATTCTTACGTATGGTTAATGTAGTTGGTGATCAATTTACATTCACTAAGAATAATAAGTGGTATAATAATATCGCTCGTAACGTATGCTTCGTTAATGATGAATCTATGGAAGTATATCGTAGAGTGAAAACTAAGAATGACATCTTATATGATATCCAAATGAGTATGGAAGAAGTATATAAGGTTATTCTTAATGACATGCGTGGTAAGAAAGGTGCTATCCGTTCAGTAATGGCTGGACGATATAACTTTACTGCACGTGATGTAATCAAACCAGATGAAACTTTACGTATTGATGAAATCAGATTACCTTATGTAGCTTTAGTTATTCTATTAGAGCAAACTATTATCAACTTCTTAGTTAAGTCTCTAAGTCTAACTTATACTGATGCATATAAACGTTGGTTTAAATCTCAGATCGTTAAAGATCCATTCATCTTAAACATTATCAAGAATATCATTAACTCTAAAGAACGTGGTATTGCATTTATTATCAATCGTAACCCATCTATCAACCATGGGTCATTGTTACAAATGTATTGCGTAGATGTTAATGAAGATGACTTTACAATGTCTGTACCATTACAGATTCTTAAGATGTTAGGCGCAGACTTTGATGGTGACTGTATGAATATTATGTATATCATCAATAAAGAATTCGAACGTAGAGCTTCTAAAGTTCTAAATCCTCGAAATGCTATGATGATATCTCGTAATGATGGTAAGTTCAACTCTGCAGTTAACCACTTCAAAGATACTTATGTAAATCTAAACAGTCTTATCTATGTGGGTCGTGATGCATATAGTGAAGCTGAGTTGGATAATATCCGTAAATTACAAGCATTGAAATAGTATTGTCCTCTGGTTATATATTATAACCACGAAGGAGGATGATATAATATGATCACATGTAGTCAACGGTGGAACTTCATATTCGATAGACCACCAAACGGTATTAGGGCTAATAAATCAGCCCAACTACTCATAAACACGGTGAATGGCATGATACGACCATTCACCGTACTTGATTCATCCATAGATGAGGATAATCAAATAACGTATCGCCTTATTCCGGACGAAGGTTACCAAGACGATCCGGAGCTAGAATCGGAACTTATGTTAGAGTATATAGATAATACTCTAATTAAGTTTGCTATAATAGTAGAGGAGGTGAACAGTTAATGGACCGCTCTACTATTCTATCTAGATAATGAATTAATGAGGAAGGCTTTAATAGCCTTCCTCAACATTATGATAATATTTTTTTTATAAAAAGGGGTGAAATACTTGAGAAAAAACTATTACATCCCAGCTCCAGTGTCAGCTGATGAAAAAGGTAATGTACCTATACTAGTAGAGGAAACTCTAGGTGATGATCCTGGACATGGGTCTCGAATCACCGATAATAAACTAATTGAAAATAATGATAAAGTTGATAAAACCGAACTATTCGGCGAGCATGAACGTGTATTAAATATGGATGATTGGGTAGATGTTGAGATCGGAAGTAAGATCGATAAACAACTATTGAAAAATCTCTGTGTTCCTAGTACGAGTCATGCTTATTCTGTAGCTGTAGAGTTCTTTAAGAACTGGATACTTAGTAAGTTTGATAAATCTTACTTTAAGACTGTATATATAGATGGTAAACACTTATTCGATGAGTTTGCTAAGATCAATGAACGTGAACTTATCAAACGTGGTAAACCAGCTATTGCTATTATCCCTAACATTGATATTGATTATAACCGTGAAGGTATAGATATTGGTCTACATGACTTAAACTACTATGCTAGAACGTTTAACTATAGGGATACATTCTTTAAAGACTTAACTAATGATCTCTATCTTGCAGTATCTTTTGACCAACTATTATTCCAATTCCAAATTAAGATTAAAGTAAATACTAAAGCTAAACAATTAGACTTGGTAAGATACTTAAAGATGGCATATAAGATTGGTGCAACTAGTGGATACTATACTGATATGGATGTACATGTACCATATGATATGCTATTTGATTTAGCTGAGAAAGTTGGCTTTGAAGTTGACTATGATAATAAACTTATTAAAGAACCATTTAAATTCTTAGCATACTTAAATAGACACTCTGAAGTTCCATTCATCTATAAGCTACGTAATATGAATTCTAAATGTGAGTTCTTCTTACGTGCTTCAAATATGTATGTACATCTTAGAGTACCTGATATCAATATTGATGATGGTGAAAGACAAAACCAAGTAAGTTCTAATTACTATATTGAATTTAGTGCTGAGATGAGATTCCCAGCACCTAAGATATTCTGTTACTTCACTATGCATCAAAGTGAATTCTTACGATTCAATCTTGAAGGTGAAAGTAGAACTTATATGGTTAACTTCTCTAATATCCCAGCTACTAATGAGAAAGCTTGGGATCAATTCATTAATGTGCCATATGAAGAAGAAGATAAGTCTAAACCATTGACTATTAACTTTAAAGAAATATTCGAAAAGGATATTAATATCATGAGAGTTATTAGTGCCTGTAATAAAGCATATATCTCTCCATCAGTATTCTTAGACTTCAAGATATTCAATCATGGAGAAGAATACTTATATGATATCGACTGGGAAACTATGTCATTAACTACTAGAAGACCAGTTGAGCATACCTTATCTAACTTTGTAGTTTACGTTAATAAAGAATTCTTTAATGATTCTATAACTACCATGGACAATGCAATGAAGCAACGTATTAAAGCTACAACAGTTACAAATAACAATTCCGGTATAGATCCATTTGAACGATAAAATATCCCCATAGGAGTTGAACTCCTATGGGGGTTTATTTTTTTTAGTTATAGTAAGTTAGAGTGTAGTCGAATTCAATATTCTTACCAGCACCAGAGCAATATACAATAACTAATGTATTAGTTTTCTTAACCCAAACTTCACCTAGACCACCGTTAGGATTTACAGTTGGAGTAATTGCTACAGCAAAGGAAGTATTACCAAATTCATGTCTAATTATTGTACCATCTGTACCATTAAAGATACCTGTACCAACTAAGAATGCAGACATATCTTTCTTAAGAGAAAGTTGTTCACGTTCTTGGTCAGTGATAAATCTATTGTTAGGATCTTGTGCGATGATAGATGGAGGTAAAGTAGCTGGTAAACGATAAGCATTAGCTCCTTCTTCGATAGAGTCTAATTTAGCTTTATCTTCTTTAGACAATAGACCAGCTGTTTCACTTGTTGCAGGTACACCTGTAGCTTTGTTATTCCATGCTAAGATTTGTTCATCAGTTACGAAACGATGAGTTGGATCTTGTGCAATAACAGAAGGTTCATGTGTTTCTGGATGAACGTAATAGTTAGCATTAGTCTCAATAGTATTCATTTTAATCTTATCATAATGACTCATGATACCATCAAGAGTTTCTGTTGCAATATTACGACTAGCTTTATTAGACCAGTCAGCTCTTTCTTTATCAGTAATAAAGCGATGCTCTTCATCTTGTTTAACAAGCATTGGATCAATATGATCTGGCATACTAAAGTTAGTTGCACCAGCTTCAATAGAGTCCAATTTGTATTTATCTTCTTTAGATAATAGACCATTGTACTGATAAGTAGCAATTCTGTCTTCTGCTTTAGCATTCCAGAATGTCTTTTCTCTATCAGTTACGTGTCTAATACTAGATGTATCAGGATGAACGTAATGATTAGCATTAGGTTCAATAGTATCAAGCTTAGCTTTATCTTCTTTAGCCATCTTACCATCTACTGCTACAGTAGCTAATGGAATGGAGTTAGCAGAGATAGGAATCCAATCATTACCATCATAACGATAAGTAATATTATCTTCATTACAAGTTACTGTCCAACCCTTTTGAGGAGATGGATATTTAGACATAATCTCTACGAAAGTCTCTACAGATTCTTTCCAGATATTATCATACTCTAATTGAGAGAACTTATTATCGATCTCTTCTTTAGTATATTTATTATTCCAGCTAAGACGATCACCTGCAGATACGTGCATTTGTTTATCTGCAATATGACGACTAGCTACAGAGAATGCAATATTTACTTTTTGTTGTGCACCCTCTTTGGTTTCTTTATTATCCCAAGATGCTTTATCTACTGCAGATACATGGATACTATCATCTGCAATATGACCATCTATAACTGTTTTAGTTTGGATAATAGCTTCTTTTTCTTTTTGAGTAACGTGAATCTTATTATTACTCAAATGGTCTAATACGTTTTTATTGTTAGCAACGATATTAGATATATTATTGAAATCGATACCAGTACCTTTAACTTTATAGCCATCAGTACCGGAGAATGCGATTAATTCATCAATAACAGAGTCTTCATTAATATTTTTCAGACGTCGTAGTATATCCGGTTTTGCCACTACTATATCCTCCTTATTGTTTTAATGCAGAGATAGCCAACATCGCAGAGGATGTTTGTCTAGACGCTTTAGCCATCTTTTCAAGTTTATATGCTAAATCATGATCTTCAAATTTAGTTACATTATCATATTCGGCTACAATGAATCCTAAGAGTTCACCATCACCGTATTCAAATATACCACTAAAGATACAAGTCTTATCTTGCTCATCAAAGAATAGCTTTGAAATGATAGCATCAATTTTGTTTTCATTCTTATATATAACAAAGGTGTGCTTCTTTAAGAGATTAACTATTATATCATCCATCAATCCAATAGGAATATCCTTATGCTTCTTAATTAGATGATATCTAGATACACCGACTTTATCTACTTCAGAGATGCAAGATGCTTTTAAGAATGGAATATTATTTAGAGAGTGTGTGCCATTATGGAAGAGATAGAACTCAACCCTGTCGGCATTCACTTCATCTAAAATTTCTTTTACGTTGTGTTTAAGGCTATCGCTAAGTCTTAAGAATATTTCAATTATACTTTTATCTTTTTGAGATTTATCATCACTGCTCAGTCTATCTATTTTATCTTCTAGACGTCTAATTCTGTCAGATTCTTCATCTGAGGAATTGTTGTTATTGTTATTATTTATAGCCTTAGCTAAATAAATTAAAAGTATAATAAGAAGTACAATAATTAGAAGAAAAGCGACTAGACCAAAAACAAATGGACCAAAATCATTTATTAATCTTGCCAAACTTTGAAAGATTTCATGTACTTCTGAGAGCATTTGGACTAATCACCACCTTATAAATAAAAAAGTTACTATTCATATGTTAAAATTTACTTAGTAGCTTTATTTATAAGGTATGCAGTACCAGCTAATGCTGCAGCACCACCAACGATTTTTAGAGTTTTGTTTTGGTGTTTAACGTGTTTAAGTTCTTCATTCAATTCACGTTGTTTATCTTCCATAGATAATTGATATGCTGCGATTTGACGATCAGCAATCTTAGTTACATCTATAGATAATTCATGAGCTTGATTAACTTTAACTGTACCATCTTTATCTGTAGTATGAGATGTTGTAGTTTGCATTGGTACATCATAAGTTTGGTCGTTATATTTAATTCTAGCAACAGGTGCTTGATCTTGAATATCAACATCGGCATCTTCTGGAGATTCTTTTTCTACATAACGAATCTCTGTTTGGTTATTACTAACAACCTTTTCAGTTACAGGTTTATTTTTCTTAAGATCTTCTAATGCTTGTTTAACAAGACGTACTTCAGCAGCGACTTCTGCATCAGATACTACTGATTTAAGTTCATCAATTTTTTCATATGCAGCATCTATTTGAGATTGCATAATCTTATATGTAACAAACCCGCCAAAACTAATGGAAAAAAGAAAAAATAAGATGCCTAAGATTATAGGCTTCTTATAGATTTTAAAATTTTCTATGACTGTACTTTTAATATTTTCTAAATTAGCTTTCATTTAATTCTCCCGATTAACTAATACGTTCCCACATATATACCCCTAAATATGGGTTTTCTATATTTACTGGTGCACCACTACCAACTCTACTAGTATTACCGCTTACATTAACTGTATGGCTATGACCACCAGCTCCAGATGTATTATTATACGTTGTTTCATTATGATAATACATAATTTGACTATTGTAGCGTTCGTTATCATCATATTGTCTAAACATATGATATCCATCTCTGGCTCCAGTATTCATCTTAACATATGATGTTATATCTCTAGCACTATGACTATGATCTCCTACACCAGATGTATTACCAGAAATATTAACACTATGATCATGGGCTGGAATATTGCTTTCATTAAGAGTTGTAGTAATGCTACCACCAGTTTTACGTAAAGTAATATTACGTTCAGCACTAACACCTACTAAACAGCGACCTTCAGCAACACGACGCCATTCACCACCTATAGTTTCAGATGGATTAGTATTTACTAAAGTAATATAAATACTACCAATAGGATAAGCTTTATTTAAGATTTGTTTAGTTACATACTCTTCTAAAAGCTTAACTGTTACAGGACTGTTAGGATTACCACTAATAGTTACATCAGGTACTTTAACTACACCTGTAAATGTAGGACTATCTGCCTTAGCATAATAAGCTGGTAAATTGCCACCAAATTTTTCTGCATTATCTACATTGACATTTAATCTTGATGGATTTTCACCAAAGATTACATGACCTTGTGAGTTAACTGTTACCCTAGTATAAGCACCAGCAATAACCCCACTATCTGGGTGTCTATAGTTAGTAGCAAAGTTTGCAATACCATTTAATTTAATCTTATCTTCAGCAGACATCAAACCGGCTATACCTTCAGTGGCTAGTTTAATATTGCTCATGAGCGTATTCCAACGATTACGTTCTTCTGCTGTGATATGTTTGACATCATCTTGTAAATGAGCATAAGATACATCTATTTTTTCATTAAGAGTTTCATTAAGCTCTTTACTAGTGATCTTGTCTAATTGTTTATCATAACTAGTAACGCTTCTATTTGAGAAGGATACCGCTAGTCTATTTGTAGTTGCCATAAATCCTCCTAAATATCAAAGCTCTTAGGTGCTCCCCAAGTATCACCTTTACCAGAGCGTAAATAAAATCTACCATCAATAAATAAGAACTCATATGCTAATTCATCTTCATCTGCACGGAAACCAAATATAGTTGCATATTCGCTAGTAGTTGTAACCCCTTGAAGATTTAATACAGATATCTTACGTTTACCAGTAAATTTAAAGAAGTTAGAATAATCATTTGGTTTAGTTGGTTTCTCTGTATCAAGATTCAATGCTTTTAAGAATAGACCAACTTCTGCAAATACAGAGTTCCATTTCTTAACTGGATCATATGCATTCAAACAATTGTTAGGACCAATCCAGAATTTCTTTTGATCTTTCTCTTCTGGATCATGTTCTTGTTTTACATATGGGGATTGCTTATTAAGATATTCAATATTAACAGCTTGACTCACTTCAGCATCAGGTCTTGGTGTAGGTACTTTAGGTGCACCTAAGAATGTAGGCGATGCTAGTTTAGCATAAGAGTCAGCTGGTTCATTACCAAGACGGTCTGCATTATCTGCAGTTGTATTAATCTTAGTAGGATTTCTACCAGCAATTACATGACCTTGCTTATCTACTTCTACTTGTAAATATAACCCAGGTGTAACTGTAGAGTTAGGATGGGTATATTTATTTGCTTCAGCTTCAATATTAGCTAACTTTAGTTTCTCAGCTGGAGACATGAAGCCTTTAGTTGTATTATTTGCCAATGGTAAATCGGTTATTTGATTCCATCTATTCTTTTCTTCTTGAGTTACATGAATAGCATTATTTTGCGTATGAGCAAGATTTTGCTTAATTGTATTTTGAAGGCTTAGAGATAGTTCTTGGAAACCGATCTTATCTAGTTCATAGTTATAAGGCATATATTAACCTCCTTTATTTGTATTACGTTTATGTTCAAAATGAGGCTCCAATGAGTTCTGGACCCATTGGAGCTTATGCTATTAATCGTTAATCATAGCAAGTGCATCTGCACATTCATTTTGGAATCGATCTAATAAAGATTCACGACTAGCAGATTGGTTCCACTCCCAAGAGGAGCATACGCCAATATAGATTGCTTCGATCATAGCTTTATCGATATTTTCACCATCAACGTAAGACATGGATGGATATCCAAGATAATCAAGTGCATCTAACCACATTTCTTCAATATTGCCAACGCCATATTGAATAGCACGGGAGAATACTACTTGTTTCATAACTTCATGATGGTTTTCAATATTATAACCAATATTACGAAGAATTCTAATTGCAGGATCATAGTAATGCTCGATTACATATTGATCTTGAGCTTCTTCAAAATCTTTAGCGTTATCAGAATTAGCTAACCATTTCCATGCAGCATCAAATTCAGGACCAGTTAAAGGATGTTTAGCTAATTCAGCCCCAAACCAATAACCTTTTTCTTGTAGCCAATCTACAAATTCATCTAAAGAACCAGCATTACTGGAGAATTGATAGGTACCATAAGATTTCCCGCCTGGGTCACCCCAGCCACTAGAGATGGTACCAATACCAGCACCACCGGATTCATACTTTTCGGACAATTCACCGATTTTCATATTCTAATACCTCCTTACATTTCTTTAAGTGGCTTATGAATCTTCTTTGGTCTAGAAGACTTTTTAGCCATTTCAATAACATCATCTGCAGCTTTACTGTTAACAGGTACGGGTACTTCTACAACCGGACGTTCAACGACTGGACGCTCGATAACAGGCTGCTCAGCAATGGGAGCTTTTACAATTTTTGGAGCAATTGGGAATTCACCTTCTGGGGAATTCTTAGTGCTGTCCACTAACCATTTAAATAAACCAATTAAGCCAACACCAGATGCGGATAAACCTTGCCAGCAACTATCAATTTCAAATTTTGTGCCATATAGACCATTAGACCAGTATCCATATACCCAAGATCCTAAAACTAAGATTGCTGCTAGTAGACCAAATCCCATACAGATTGAAGCCATATTAACTCTTAGATGTCTTAAAAGACCCATAAATATAAATCCTCCTTTTAAAAATAAAACACCCCAGTTAGACCTATAAAGGTGGAATCGGGGGTTATCATTATGTTAAAACATTATGATAATTGATTAAACTGAAAGGAGACAAATATGGAAGTCTTTAATCCTGTATATGATAAAATCGCATTAAATGATTTATCCCCTGAGCTCCAAGCTCTAATTAGAGATTCTTCTGAATCTGTGTCTTATAACTTAAATAGACACATGAAAGATAAAACTGCTCATATTACAAGTCTTGATAGAGAGACTTGGAATAATAAAGCACCTAATGAATCACCTAACTTTACTGGTGTTCCAACTGCACCTACTCCTACATTGGGTGACTCTTCCAATAAAATTGCTACAACTGATTTTGTAACAAATATTCTTAAAGTCTTTAAACCCGAGATTGCTATCAAAGCTAATAAGTTAACTAATAAAGTTAATATTAAACTTGGTGGTGTAGCTGATTCTACTCCAGTACAATTCGATGGTAGTGGCGATCTAGTTATCCCTGTAACTACAGTAGATACTTCTGCCCTTAGAGGTATCTTAGGTAAAGATAAATTAACCGGTAAATATGATATCTCTATTTCTGGTAATGCATCTCATGCTGATACTGCGGATAGAATTGCTGGTATTGAATTAAATGAGTTAGCTCTAAAAGAGTCCCCAACTCTTCAAGGTAAACCAACAGCTCCAACTGCTACATTTGGTACAGCTACTGATCAAATTGCTACAACTAAATTCGTTGATAAAGCTATTAAGTCTTTAAACTTAGCTGCAGGTCCTGGTGGTGCAGGTGGTGGTACTGCTACATTTACTCCATTTAAAATTAAAATCACTGGTAAAGCTACAGCTAATGAAGTTACTGTAGATGGTACAAGTGATGTAAATCTTAATATTAGAGACTTAGCTATTGATTATAATGAGATCGCTAGAAATCTTAATATTACTACAGTTAATGGTCATACTTTAGGTAAAGACGTACCAGCTAATGCAGTATTTACTGATACAGTATACGTTCATCCTAACACACAAACTGATTTGACTGCAACTGAATATACAGCTGTTACTGTAGACCGTCAAGGTCACGTAATTGCAGCTCGTAATCCAAGTACTTTGGATGTAAATATCACTAAGAATGCAGCTACAGCTGATAGATTAAAAGAACGTCGTAGATTTAGCATTACTGGTGTAACTGCATCTAATGCATTCTTTGATGGATCTGCTGATGTAGCTCTAAATGTAACTGCAGTCCCAGCTAATATTGTAACTGAGTCTAATGATAAACAATTTGTATCTAAAGCTCAGAAAGATAAATTAGATGCTACTTTAACTGCAACTGAGATTGCTACCAAAATCAGTGAAGCTGGTTCTGGTATGGAATGGAAAGAAGCTGTTGATACTAAATCTAAATTAACTACTAAATACTCTTCTCCTAAAAAGGGTTGGACTGTATCTGTATTAGATGAAGGTAATACTTATCAATACAATGGTACTTCTTGGATTGTAGTGTCTGGTAGTAATATTCCTAATGCAACTACTACATCTGATGGTAAGATGTCTAAAGAAGATAAAGCTAAGTTAGATGGCATTGCAGCTGGTGCAAATAACTATGTATTACCAACTACATTACCTGCATCTATGATTACTCAAGATGACGATCACTACTTTGTGACTAAATATCAAAATAAGAAACTTCAAGATCTTTATAATAAAGGTGAAATTGATAACCTCTTCGTTAAGAAGACTGATTTGGCTAAAACTCAAACAGTTACTCTTGGTAATGGTTGGGATATTAAAGCTAATGCAACTGGTGAATTAGCATTTACATTTAATGGTGTAGAAAAAGCTAAACTTGGCACTGATGGCGCATTCAAATCTGTAAGCTTAGAAGAAACAGGGGGTAACTAATGCTACCTGTAACTAGAAAAGCTCTTAGATATTTTATGAAGTTTGTTACTCCAGAGTATATTGGTTGCTATTTAATGGCTATCTTTACACAATTACTATGTTTGGTTACTAATCCTATCGTAGTTTTATTCTGTGATAAGTATGGTAATCTTCCTAAGATATTTAGATTATGGCAAACTTATGATAACTGTCTTGATGTAGACTGGATGATCTCTGAAGGGGTAGTTCCTAAAGTGTTTAGATATGACTTTAATAAACACTATAAGTATTATCCTGAATCTAAGACTAATGATGAAATGATTCCTGGTCATGTAGTTATCTTAGATGATGACTTTACTCTTAAAGAGAAAGTACAACGATATTTCTGCCGTGTATTATGGTTATATAGAAACTCTGCATATGGATTTGCATATAAACTTCTTGGTATTACATATACTGGTATTCACCAACGTGTATTAGAGAATGATCAAACTAAAGGTAAACAACTCTTTGTATCTTTCTTAGAAGATTCTTGTGGAGTTGATAGATACTTCTCTGTAAAATCAACTGAATATTGGACTTGTCCAATTATTAATAAGAGATTTAGATTTGATATTTATCTTGGTTGGAAACTTTCTGGTACTCAAGAATATACTAATGAAAAACGTGCAATGCTTGCTATTAGAGTGAGTCCATTCTTAAGTGTAAAATAATCAAAGTGGTACATCCAATTAATTTGGATGTACCATTTATATTGTTTTGGAGGTAAATATGACTAACATAATTCCGTTAATAGCTAAAAAATACAATCGCAAGGGGGATACGTCTGGTACCCTTAAATCTTTAGTAGATGACTTAGTTTTTATAGAAGATGCAAATGATTCTTTATTATTCATAACTAATATTCCTAGAGAGACTAAGTATTCTATTGAAGAAGTTTTTAATATTATAACCTCTAATGATAAATACAGTGAAGTACTTAGCAATGTACTAAGCTCTCTTAATATAGATCTAGATTACCATAAATTATTATTAAATGCAATAGACTCTGAGTCTTATAAAATCATTAGCTTGATTAGTGATAATATACCAACCCCAGATTTATTCTTATCTAGAAATAACTATGGATGTCTAACTACAGCGTTAGGTAAATCATATACTATATTTGATAAAGTACTTGGTATGGTTATCAGTCAACTATTGCATACATCATCTAAAGAAGATAAAATCTTAAGTTTATTTATGACTATCTGTATTATTAATAAGGATATAGATAAACTAGCTTCTTTATGTACTGGCTATTTAGCTATCACTAAAGATGAAGTCTTAGTAAAGAATCTAATGAATGAGTCTGCAATGATAGCATTCAAATATATGTCAGATGAGGATATTACTAAAGTAGCATTAGATATTGGATCTCGTAGTGTATTAGCAAGATACTTATCAAGAATGTAAAATACCCCCCATAGGAGTTCAACTCCTATGGGGATACTTTTAGATTTTAATAATAGATTTGATAAACAATATCTAAGCCTTTAGAAAGCTCAATCAATTGTTCATTTGGCATATTATATTTAGTCAATGGACGAATATCTTGATAGTATTGTTTACCATTGATTTCTTTTTTCCAAGCAGTACATAAAGAGATTGTATTAATACGTGCTTCATTGATACCAACTGTATTGATGAACCATTCACGACATTCTTCTTCAGTAATCTTTAAGTTGATTTCTACGAAAGTTTCAACTTCAGATTCTTTAGTAGAATTGTAAATAGTAGCATCTACTGTAGTACCATCTTCGAAACGAATCTTTTTAACTGGTTTAGATTCAAATGTTTTGAAGTAATATGCAACACGGTTACCAACGATTTTACTACCATGATAGATTTCTTTTTTAGCTTCAGTAAGATCTTCAGTAATCAATGGGAAACGGAATGGAACCAAATACTCTGGTGCACACCATTTAGCATAGTTTACTTCATATACTTGAGAGTTTTCACGACCACAA
>QWCZ01000554.1_pt1 | contig 18046 bp, 16 predicted proteins | sample 1972651 | NCBI WGS metagenome assembly QWCZ01 (sample SAMN09866695, study PRJNA288562) | Human oral metagenome isolate pre1_saliva, whole genome shotgun sequencing... | isolation source: mouth | host: Homo sapiens | place: USA: California
CGATAGAACCTACCCTACCCGAAGGAATTACCTATACTATAAACTACAATGCTAATACCTTCTTGGATGCATCCATTTCTAAAGTGGTTTCTACCCTTTTGGAGGCTTTCCTATTGGTGTTCCTTGTGGTGTATATCTTCTTGCAGGATTTCCGTTCTACACTGATTCCTGCTATTGCCGTACCAGTCTCTATTGTGGGTACGTTCTTCTTCCTAAACCTTTTTGGTTACTCTATCAATATGCTTACTTTGTTTGCTTTGGTATTGGCCATAGGTATTGTGGTGGATGATGCGATTGTCGTGGTCGAGGCGGTACATGCCAAAATGGAACAGACTCATGAGAAAGCTAAACCGGCAACGATCTCCGCTATGAATGAGATTACAGGGGCGATTATCTCCATTACCCTTGTGATGGCGGCAGTATTTGTGCCGGTAACCTTTATGGGAGGTACTACAGGGGTGTTTTATAAACAGTTTGGGGTAACCCTTATCGTAGCGATTGCTATTTCGGCTATTAATGCGCTTACCCTCAGTCCTGTATTGTGTTCTCTTTTCCTAAAACCTCATGGAGATAAGGAGTACGAAGAAAAATCTTGGATAGGTAAGTTCTTCCATAAGTTCAATATTGCTTTTGATGCAGCTACGCTTAAGTATGGACAGACTTTTACCTTCTTCCTTCGTCATAAGTGGGTCACCTTAGTGCTCTTTGCTATAGCAGGAGGGGGAATTTACTTTGCTAACAAGAACTTGCAAACAGGATTTGTGCCTAACGAAGACCAAGGCTTTGTACTGATGGATGTGTCTATGATTCCTAGTGCATCTATGGAGCGCGTTGCAAATATTATGCGTGAGTTAAACAAAGATCTTTCTGATATACCAGGGGTGGAAGATGTTACTTTTGTAACGGGTCGTGGTATGATTTCGGGAGAAGGTAGTAATAATGGTATGGGTTTCTTCAAATTGAAACCTTTTGAAGAACGTTTGAAGCAACCAGGTCAAGATATAAGCACGATTATCCAAAAGGCTTTTGGAGTGGCTTCTGCTATTAAAGATGCTAAAGTTATCTTCTTCCAGCCCTCATCAGTACCAGGGTTTGGTGCTGGAGGAGGTGTATCATTTGTGTTGTTGGATAAGTCGGGAAGCGAACTAAGTCAGGTGAATACCGATGTACAAACGTTTTTGGCAGCCTTAATGCAGCGCCCTGAAATACAGTTTGCTCAAACCTCCTTCAATGTGAATTATCCTCAATACCAAATGGATATCAATGTGGAGCGTGCTATGCAATCGGGTATAGCAGTAAGTACGATCCTCTCTACCTTGCAGAACTACATAGGAGGCTTCTATGCTACCGACTTTACCCTTTACGGTAAGCAGTATCGTGTAATGGTGCAGGCCTTGCCTGAAGCTCGTAAGGATCTCAATAGCCTTAATAGCTTATATGTAAAAACAGGCAATGGGGAGATGGCTCCTATATCGGAATTTGTAACCTTAGAACGTACTTTTGGGGCTCAATCACTCAGCCGTTATAACCTCTTTACTTCGGTAGCTATTTCGGCACAGAATAATCCTGCTTACAGCTCAGGAGACGCTATAAAAGCAGTGGAAGAGGTAGCGGCTCAAACGCTTAATGCAAACTATAGTATTGACTACACAGGGCTTTCCCGTGAAGAACAAAACTCAGGTTCACAAACTATTCTCATCTTTATGTTGAGCTTGGTATTTACCTACTTTATCCTATCGGCACAGTATGAAAGTTATATTTTGCCATTATCAGTACTTTTCTCTTTGCCTTTTGGTATCTTCGGGGCCTATTTAGGTCAGTGGCTCTTTGGTTTGGAGAACAATATCTATTTCCAAATCTCATTGATTATGCTTATGGGTCTTTTGGCGAAGAATGCCATCTTGATTGTGGAATTTGCCGTACAACGTCGCCGACATGGCGAGAGTCTCTCCAAGGCTGCGATTAATGCCGCTATGGCACGTTTGCGTCCGATCTTGATGACCTCTTTTGCCTTTATCGTGGGGCTATTACCTTTGGTATTTGCTTCAGGAGTGGGAGCTGCCGGTAACCGCTCGGTAGCGACAGGTGCTGCTATAGGTCAGCTCATCGGTACTTTCTTTGGGTTGATCGTCATTCCGGTACTCTTCGTAATATTCCAACACCTACAAGAGCGTATCTCTGGGGTAAAACACAAAGAAGAAGTCTTTGTCACACCGACAGACAACTATTAATAAGTGAAGAATGAAGTGAGAGCCGCACAGGCAAATATGCTACAAGAGTAGACAAAAATAGGAAGTGAACTGAGGTTCACTTCCTATTTTATTAGATGTACTTATCACGTGTATAACTCCCACATTACTTTTCTTTTTCCATTCTTCACTCTATTAGTCCATTTCTTCAGTGAGTTTTTGGAAGGTTTCACGTGCAGAGTGGTGTAGGTAGAGTACTTTGTATACGGCGTTGAGAATAGGAGTGTAAGCAGGTAATGCTTGTCGCTGGTTGATCTTGTAGGCATTCTCCACGGCATAGTACCCTTCAGCGACCATGTTCATTTCCATGAAAGCGCTACGTACGGAATAGCCCTTGCCTATCATACTACCAAAGAGACGATTGCGGCTGAAGGCAGAGTAGCCTGTAACCAAGAGGTCTCCCAAGTAGGCCGACTGGTTGATGTTGCGGGCTATAGGATGGATAGTATCCACATAGCGTTCCATTTCGCGAATAGCATTGCTCATTAGTACACTTTGGAAATTATCTCCATACCCCAACCCATGGGCGATACCTGCTGCGATGGCATAGATATTCTTAAGCATGGCTCCATACTCTACTCCTATGATATCCTCACTGATCTTGGTGCGGATAAAGGTACAGCGTAGGGCAGAGGCCATTTCCTCCGCCTTGAGAAGGTCTTCACAAGCGATAGTTAGGTAGGAGAGTCGCTCCAGTGCTACCTCTTCTGCGTGGCAGGGACCTGTGATCACCCCTACATTTAGCGGGTTGATCCCATAGGCTTGTATCAGGTGCTCACCTACTACCAAGCCCGATTCAGGAACAATCCCCTTGATAGCTGAGAATACTACCTTTTCCTTAAGTGAAAGGGTAAGCTTGGAGAGTTCCTGTACCAAGAAGGCTGAAGGAATGACAAAGATTATATAATCAGCTTCTTCTATAGCCTCATTGATGTTGCTTGTCAGATGAAGCTTCTCGGTATGGAGCTCCACTGAGGAGAGATAGTTGGGGTTGTGGCGGTACTGTCGGATATGCTCTATAGCATGTTCATTGCGCATGTACCAAGTGATCTGAGGAAGGTTTTCGGTAAGGATCTTTACGATGGCCGTAGCCCATGAACCTCCCCCTAAGACGGTATATCGTTTCATTACATGTATATTACTATTCAGCCCAAGAGTTTCAAAAGAAAGGCTGCGCCACAAAGGTACGAAAAATTATCAAAATGAGAAAATTTTTCCTGTGACAAGGCAGCCATTTCCACAGCTCTCTTAGAGCTTAAGCATCGTAGGGTTGATATTGATACTACACCAGAACCAATCTTGCCAAGGGCGGGTAGCTGAAAAACCGCGTAAGGTATTGTAGCTACCAGATACTTTATGTACGGAATAGCCCACTTGTAGAGAAGCAAAAGGTTGTAGCTTATGAGTATATACTAGGTCAGCTTCTACCCCTAAGTTGCGACTTTTGCCATCTATTTTGCCAGCAGAACGGAAGTAGTGTCCAGCAGCGTAGAGGTTTCCTTTCTCACTTGTCTTTAGAGTAGCACTGATGTAAGGGTTGAAAAGTCCTACTTGAGGAGTGTAGCTTACATAATAGTAGTCCATAAAGCCATAGAACTTATGGTTGGTACCACTGAAAGGGGTGAATACCTTATCCTTGCCAGAGGTGTCTGGACTATTGTTACCACTGAGGTAGTCTATACCCATAGTAGCGGACAGTGTAGGGAGGAATTTGTATCCTACCATAGCAGCCAAAAGATAGGCTTCTTTAGTCGCTCCTATGTTATTTTTTCCTGTTTGTAGATAGGCTTCTGCTCCATAGGATAGGTCTTGGGAACGTCCACGGTAATGTACTCCAAAGGTTTGCATGTTGTAATCCGCTCTATCATTATTGCGGAGTCCTAAGTTGGCAAAAAGGAAAGAAAGTTTCTGATCTGGAGTGAAAGCATAATGAGCATGTAGGGCTTCCATATGCTGATAAGGTTGTCCAGGGGTGAAGTACTGTCCCTTAGGATTGTTTACATTACCATTGATTTTGTCAGTGGCCGCTTTGCCATCCAAGTAGTTTTGGTTGAAGGCAAAGAAGGAACGTAGGTAGAGGTTCTCCACTGGTCTCCAGTTGATATTCACCGCATCATGAGCACGTCCAGCAGGATGCCAGTCAAGAGAACCAAAGATACGATCTTCGTCCAAGACAATCTGTTGACGACCGAGCTTAAGGTCAAAATCTCCTCCAAGAGGAAGTGCTGCATAAGCCTCGAATACGGAGAGTCCTCCTGTACGATCAATCACTTGTATCTGTGGTGCTTGTCCCCAGATATTCACCTGTTGCAAGGACACATACAGTTGTAGGTCTTGGCGAAAACGATAGTCCATATTCAATCGTAGGCGATTATTGACCAAAATAGCAGGTTCTTCCCCTTCTTGTAGGGCTTGATACGCACCATTACGGTATTCGAAACGTGGACGAAGCTGTCCTGATAGGGTAAAGAAGTGTTCCTTTTCCTCTACCACAGGAGCATCTCCTTGCTCCTGTGCCATACCTGCTAATGGAGCTAAGGCCATGGCCATACTAAAAAATGTAATTCTATTCATAACCTGTTGTTAGTTTTTAGTTTTCAAAGATATATTGTAGCTCTTCACTACATACCCAACGCTGAGAATTGCTGGATTCTCTCTTTTATGCAGCAGCAAAGATACAAAAAAATAATTAATTTCCAATGATTTAATGATTAATTCTATTTACTACCTAACTATTGTGATCCATTCCCAAATTGCTTGTGATGAGTTATCTATTCTCTCCCTTTTTTCATTAAAACTTTAACAAACAAAATGGTATAAAAATGCTAAAAAACCTGAAAAACTGCTAAAAATCGAGGTTTGAGAAATAAAATTTGTCGTAGGTAGAAAAAAAATTATACATTTGCGCCGAATTTTAAAATGATAAAAAGAACTTACAAAAAAGATTTTTTTATGAAAAAGAATATTTTAACCCTCGCAGCTATCCTAACAGCTGCAGTAAGTGCTAATGCACAAGAAACGCTAAGTAATAGCAAATTTTTTGACAACTGGCAAGTAGGTGTTAAGGGAGGAGGATTCTCTTGGACTACCCGTGAAGCTTTCATCAAAAACACACGTGCCACTTTTGGAGCCGAGATAGGTAAACAAATCTCTCCTGCTTTCCGCTTAGGAGTAGAAGCTATGGCTTATGTACGTCCAGTAGATTTTGATAATGCTACAGAGTTTGGTAACTTTGTAGATATGTCAAACGTAAGTTTGGTAGGTACTGTAAACTTGAGCAACCTTATCGCTGGTTACAAAGGAACTCCTCGTTTCTTCGAAGTTGAAGGTTTTGCTGGTTTAGGTTGGGGTCACATATACCCACAAGGTGCTGACAACAGAAAAGCTCCTATTGTATTGAATGGTATGACAAGCCAATTCGGATCTAACTTGTTGTTCAACTTAGGTCAAAGCAAAGCTTGGGGTATCAAAATCAGCCCAGCACTTATCTATTTTGTTGATGGTGTAGAAAACCGTGCTGAATCTAACTCTCAAAATGAGTTGAACCTCAAAAAATCTTGGACTCAAGTAACTGCTGGTGTGGTTTACCGCTTCAAAGGTAGCAATGGAGCTCACCACTTCACCAGACCTACTAACAGAGAAGAATTGGAAGCACTTAACAAACAATTGAGTGGTCTTCGTGAAGATCTAAGAGGAAAAGACGGACAGCTTTCTGAAAGCCAAAAGCGTATTGCTCAGCTAGAAAAAGAATTGCAAGAAGCTCGCAACAAAAAACCTGAAGTAATCGAAAGAACTGTTACTAAGAGCAAAAAGACTCTTGAATCAGTAGTTACTTACCGTGTAGGTAGAACTAATATTGAGCCTTCTCAGTTGCCTAACGTAGAGCGTATCGCTACTTACCTTAAGAAATATCCTAACAGCAAGGTAGTGATCAAAGGATATGCTTCTCCAGAAGGAAACTTAGAGAAAAACCAAAAATTGGCTGCTGATCGTGCAGAATCTGTAAAGAAAATCTTGGTTACTCGTTACAAAATTTCTTCTGATCGTATCCAAGCAGAAGGAAATGGTATCGGAGATATGTTCAGCGAACCAGATTGGAACCGCGTAAGTATCTCTACTATCGTAGAATAATCTATAATATAAGTGATTTTTAAAAGAGAAAGGCTGTCGTAAGACAGCCTTCTCTTTTTTTATAAAGGATAAAAAATATTATTCTACATGCTTATAGGCCTTGTAAGAAGAGCGTACCAGAGCACTACTTTCGAAGTGGCGGAAGCCTAAAGAATCCCCTATTTCTTTGTATTTTTGGAACTGATCAGGAGTGATGTATTGTTTTACAGGGAGGTGCTTCTTAGAGGGTTGTAGGTATTGTCCTATGGTGACTATATCTACCTTAGCTTCTTTTAGGTCATAGAGGGTTTGTATGACCTCTTCTTCGGTCTCGCCCAAGCCGAGCATGATACCCGATTTGGTACGATGAGCTCCATTTTCTTTTAAGTAACGCAATACGCCCAAACTGCGGTCGTATTGTGCTTGTATGCGTACCTCACGGGTAAGGCGGCGTACGGTCTCCATATTGTGGGAAATCACCTCTGGGGCTACAGCCAAAATACGGTTGAGATTGCGCTCCACTCCTTGAAAGTCTGGGATAAGGGTCTCCAGTGTCGTCTTGGGGTTCATACGGCGAATGGCCTTGACAGTCTCTGCCCAGATGATACTTCCCATATCCTTGAGGTCGTCGCGGTCTACGGAGGTAATCACCGCATGGGTGATATTCATCAGCTTGATAGAGCGGGCTACCTTTTCAGGCTCTTCCCAGTCTATCGTATCAGGACGCCCTGTTTTTACCCCACAGAAGCCGCAGGAGCGTGTACAGATATTTCCCAAAATCATAAAAGTAGCGGTACCATGTCCCCAGCATTCGCCCATATTAGGGCAGCTCCCAGAAGTACAAATGGTATTGAGCTGATATTTGTCCACCAAGCTACGAAGCTCGGTATATTTCTTTCCTGTAGGGAGCTTCACCCTAAGCCACTGTGGCTTAGTAGTTTTCTCTACAGAAGTAGTAGTTGTAGTGTCCATAAAAACAGTTGTTAGTTCTTAGGTGTTAGTTGTTGGTAACTCAAAATTTAAAACTCAAAACTCAGAACTCATTGATAAGAACGCCTGCTACAGTAGCATTGCTGGTTTCATCAATCAGAATAGCGCTGCCCATAGGAGGATTCTCTTCGAAAGGGTCATACACAAGGGGCGAGGTGGCTTTGAGTTGAACCTTAGCTATCTCGTTCAGCTTTACACTCTTGCTTTCAGTATCTTGGGCAAGAGTATTGACATCTATTTTATAGATAATTTCTTTGACAATCACCTTGGTAAGGCGGGCGCGCTGTTGGAGTAGGTATCGGCTACCTTCTTGCAACTCTCGCCGATCCATCCAGCAGAGGGTAGCTTCTAAGGTTTGTTCTATATGTGGCTCACTATCTGCCTTGACCAGATAATCCCCTCGTGAGATGTCTATATCATCGCTGATATGCAATACCGCAGGGGTACCCGCTTGTACTTCTTCTACTTCTTGCCCATCAACTTCTATACGGCTTAGGGAAGTGGTAACCCCTTGGGGAAGGATAGTGAGGGTATCTCCCTTGGTATAGGTGCCTGAGAGGACTTGTCCTGCATAACCACGGTAGTCGTGGAGCTCCTCTGTCTGAGGGCGGATCACATATTGTACCTGAAAGCGAGGCTTGTCATAGTTATGGGTATTGATCTCCACTTGCTCTAAGAAATGAAGTAAGGAATCTCCTTGATACCAAGGCATGGCATCGGTAGTGTTCACTATATTATCTCCTACAAAAGCGGAGATAGGGAAGTAGTGTACTTGCTTGAGGTTTAGTTGTTTGGCTATACCTTCGTATTCTTTCTTGATATTGTCAAATACCTTTTGGTCATAGTCCACCAAGTCCATTTTGTTGATGGCTACCACTACCTCAGGGATGTGAAGCAGGGAGGCAATGATAGAGTGTCTACGAGTCTGTTCAGTCACCCCATTGCGAGCATCAACAAGCAGAATGATAAGGTCGGAGTTGGAAGCACCCGTGATCATATTACGGGTGTACTGTATATGTCCAGGGGCATCGGCAATGATGAACTTGCGCTTATCCGTGGCGAAATAGCGGTAAGCCACATCGATAGTGATACCCTGTTCTCGCTCAGCACGTAAGCCATCAGTGAGAATGGCCAAGTCTATTCCATCATCATTTTTATTTTTAGATTGCTGTTCTAAGGCTTCGAGCTGATCGGCCAAGATACTTTTACTATCGTATAACAAGCGACCGATAAGGGTACTTTTTCCATCATCTACACTGCCAGCAGTGATAAATCTTAATATATTCATTGTCTAATCGTTGTCTAAAGGTTTGTTACTTGGTAGGGAGGGTATCCACGGGGGTATTGGCTGAGCCAGAAGTGGTCTCTGTCGTCTGTATATTAGCATAAGGAACAGCGTCCAATTGCTTTTTCAGCGGAGTGACAAACTCCATATACCGAGGCTTGAGAGCTCCATCGATAGGAGTCGCCTCAGGGAGTTTCTCCTTCAGAGGGTCTATCTGCACCCCATTTTTCCAAAAGCGGTAACATACGTGAGGTCCTGTAGCGAGCCCTGTACTACCCACCAGCCCAATTACATCCCCTTGGGATACATGTTGTCCCTTGCGAGCAATGATTTTGGACATGTGTAAGTATTGAGTCTCGTAGGTCTTGTCATGGCGTATTTTTACATAGTTTCCGTTGCCTGAGCCATAACCTGCCTGAGTTACTGTTCCACTGGCTGTAGCACGGATAGGGGTTCCTGTAGGTGCAGCATAGTCTGTCCCAAAATGCCCTTTCATACGATGGAGGATAGGATGGTAGCGCATACCATAGTGGGAGGTGATACGGAAGATGTCCAAAGGAGACTTCAGGAACATACGCTTCATCATGTTCCCATTCTCATCATAGTAGCCACCTGCTTTGGTGGTATCGCTCTGGAAATGAAAAGCATAGTAAGGTTTCCCTTTGTGTTCGAAGAAAGCTGCTTTCACTCTTACCAAGCCTGCATTGATGGTGTCGTCCACATAGCGCTCGTCATAAATAATTTTGAACTTATCATCTTCCTGTAGATGGAAGAAGTCAATGGTATAGTCAAAGATCTGAGAGAGCTTATAGGCAGCTGCAAAGGACATGCCAGACTTCATTACATCATCGATAAGGTTGTTTTTGATATACCCCCCTCCTTCTCTCTCTACGATGGTCACCTTGCGGTCTATCCTGCGAATTGCCAAAGAATCTCGGAGCTTGATTTCTATAAAGTGCAACAAATCAGGTTGGTACACAAAGTAAGCTAAGGAATCAGGTTGTTTTTTGTCATAGACCAAGGCATAGGGTTGTCCAGCACGGAAATTCTTTGGACGGATCAGTTCTTTGGAGAGTTCGGCAATCTCAGCTACTTTTTGTGGGGAAATATGTTGTGCATCCAATAGCGCCCCGAAGGTATCCCCCTGCTTTAGGGTATCCTTGACAATATTGTATTCTAAGAGGTTAAAGCCATATTCGTATACAGGCTTAGGAGGTGGAGGAGTCTCAACCACAGTAGATTGTGGTTCGGTTTTGGGTTCTCTTTTACAAGAGGGTATAAGGGCTGCAAGGCCTATCAGTAGTATGCTTCCTTGAAAAAGTCTCTTCATATGTGACAATACGTAATTGGGAGAGCAAAGGTCGGTTTTTTTTTTCAAAGCAGAAAGTTTTTAATAGAAATTAGGATTTATTTAGGTGTCAGATTAATGATCAATGGTTAATGATCAATTTGTTATTGCTCACTGTTCTCTGTTCACCCTTCACTGTTTTCTGTTCACTGCTCACTGCTCACTGCTCACTGTTCACCGCTCACCGCTCACTGTTTTCTGTTCACCGTTCACTGCTTACTGCTAAAGAATTGTTGTTAGTCATTTGTCATTTGTAATTAAAATTGTATCTTTGCAAAAAATTATAAATAACATAAATAAATGGATACACTTATTAAAGAACTAAAAGAAAAAGTGATAGAAGTGCTTAATTTGGAGGAAATGACCCCAGAAGATATCAAGACTGATACTCCTCTTTTTGGAGCAGAAGGTTTAGGTTTGGATTCTATTGACGCTCTGGAACTTATTGTCCTCTTGGATAAGGAATATGGTATTCGCTTGGCTGATCCTAAGCAGGGAAGAGATATATTCTACTCTATTCAGACCATGGCGGACTATATACAAAAGCATAGAACCAAATAGCCATGGGTGATAGAATTGTCATCACTGGTGTGGGTATCAGCTCCTCTCTTGGTCAGGGGCTACCCATACATACAGAGCGCTTGCTCTTGGGTAGCACAGGGATTTCTCGGATAGACTATATAGAGACCCTCCATAGGGAACATATCAAGGTAGGGGAGATCAAGCGCTCCAATGAGGAGCTTGCTGCTTCCTTGGGGATTCCCTCTATCAATGCCTATTCACGTACTTCTTTCTTAGGTATTGAAGCTCTTGGTGAGGCTTTGCAGAGTGCTGGGCTAAGCAAGGATGAAATTACGCAAATACCCTTAGTGATGGCTTCCTCTGTCGCAGGAATGGATATTACTGAGCGCTATTTTTATGAATATACGACTGCTCCTGAGCTGCGTCGCTATATCCACACCCACAATATAGGCGAGGTAACCGCCCAGATAGCTGATTACTTCGGGATCAAAGGCATGGTGACAAGTCTTAGTACTGCTTGTTCCTCCTCTGCCAATGCTATTATCACAGGAGCTCAGCTCATTCGTTCTCGAAGAGCCAAGAGAGTTGTGGTAGGGGGTGCTGATGCCCTTTCGAAATTTACCATTAACGGCTTTAATACCCTAATGATTCTTTCCGATATGGATTGTACTCCCTTCGATGCACATCGCAAGGGCTTAAACTTAGGTGAAGCCGCTGCTTTTCTCGTCTTAGAATCTCAAGAGGAAGTTCTTGAGAAGGGGCGAAAGATATGGGGAGTACTCTCGGGCTGGGGCAATGCCAATGATGCCTATCACCAAACGGCCTCCTCTGAAGAAGGAGAAGGGGCTTTCCTGGCTATGGAGAGAGCACTCCATCTAAGTGGTCTTATCCCCTCTGATATCGATTACATCAATGCGCATGGTACGGCCACAGTGAATAATGACCTCTCCGAGAGCCGTGCTCTTATGCGTATCTTCGGCGAAGAAGTACCTGACTTTAGTTCTACAAAACCTTTCACAGGGCATACCTTGGCGGTAGCTTCTGCCGTGGAGGCGATATTTAGTCTTTTGGCGATCCAAGAAGGAGCGGTATGGCCTAATCTGAACTGGCAAACTCCTATGCCAGAGGTGCCTCTTCGCCCACAGACAACACTCAAGCGTAAACCCATTAGGCATGTACTATCCAATTCGTTCGGATTTGGAGGAAACTGCTCAACACTTATTTTTAGTAAAGCCAGCGAATGCTCACAGTTGGGTATGTGAAAGATGTAAATAGATAGAATACCAAGCTTATTTAATACTATTCCACTATGAGGTCATTAAAAAACATTTCTTTTCTATTGTTTCTTGTAGGATTTCCTCTTATGTTGTTTTCACAGTCCAAAACATATAAGGTTTTTTCACCAGCAAGTAAAATTTTAGTTATCTCAGGACATCCTCTGAAGTCATCGGTGCTGGGTGGGCTTCTCCAGTGTATTCGTTTGATGCTGTTCCCTCTAATAAGAATCTATCAGAGACCACATTTCAGCATTTTGTAAAGCTTATTGATTTAATAAATGAACACAAAAGTGTCACTGACCAAGGGTGCTGGTAGAGGGTTTTTCATCTTAAAATCATCATATGTATCAAGAACTTTTGACCATAAAAGAAGGCGAGCGAACGCTGTCCAGCAATATTACTTGGATCAGTAACGACTGGAAACTGCCACCTTCCTATCTTGAATTTACGAGAGAAGTGGGTTTTGGGCGGCTCTTGGGACTTTTTCTAAGCTATATTCCTATGGGAGCAAACAGCCCTTTTTGTGATGCTTTGGAGCATCGTAATGCTTATTGGAAGAAGATTTTTCAGGAATATGTAGACTTAGCCATATTTGACGAAGATGAAGAAATGGAGCTGCTCGCCAATGCTCAGCCCTTTATGGCAAGTGAAAACGGCGAGGTTGTATTTTGGGATGTTAGGAAATCTCAAAACGGCGAATATCCTATTTACCTTGTGGATTTTCCTGTGGGAATCTATTTTGCAGGGAATAATTTCCAAGAGTTTATCACTAATCTAACCAGCGAAACCACTTACAAATCAATACTAAAATTCCGAACTGAGCCGCTGCCGCCTACTTTTGAGCCTTTATCTTTTATTGAATAAATTATTTTATTTAGACAAAAAAAAGTATGAATATATGGATTTTGTAGATATATAGATTGGTATAAAAAAGGTTAGAATGAAAATCAAAAAAATGATATATTTATTTTTGTTAGCAATTATTATTTGCTTAGCAATCAGTTTTTTGTGGTTGTTTCGGAATCCGTCTTACGAAAAAATAAATAAAGCTTTCATACAAGCATCGGATTCTTTGATTAAGAAAGAAATTCCTGCTTTTAATCTAAATTTTTTGGTAGACAAAGTAGCTTATTCCGAACCTGTTTATTTTCCTAATGGAGTGGAAACAGCCGATTTTACAAAACACTTACAAGCTATAAATTTAGAAATTCCCGATTGGAATACAGAAGGATTATACGAGGTAAAAGCTTCTACCAATAAAAGAGAAATTGATAGAATACGCAAAATTATTCTACGCTCCGCACACTACAACCCCTTACGAAGTAGCACATCCTAATAATTTTTCATTCAAACATCCAGAAGAAGCAGAACTGAGTCAGCAACTCTATGATTTTGTCTGTAAGGCAGTGGAGGCTACGGGGTGTAGAGTGAAGTAGAGGTTAGGTTTCAGATGTTAGACTAGTCCGACTTGTCTGATATTCTTACCTCTAAACAACCTCTAAAAAATAGTCCAAAATAATTAGCAAATTAGCAAAATGACAAGCCTCATTCACACCATACAGCAAGCCTTTTCTGGCGTTACCTTGGGCAATGGCATAGGGCTCAGCGAGGGCAATGCTATGGATGATTATGCCCCAGCCGAAGAACGCGCCGGCTGTCGCAAGCAAGATGAGCACACCCATTGGCACAGGATTCCTGTGGAACTTCTTAACCAATATTATGTAGCTCTTTGCTATTTCGACCCCGAAGGAATGCGATTTCACCTGCCCGCTTTCCTTATTGTCGACCTACAAGGGCAGTTCCGTTTTGACCTTGTCTATACATTTATCCATTTAGACGAGTACAAAGAGCAACAATTCTCATTGCTAAGCGCTCAGCAAAAACAAGCGGTCGCTCAATACCTGCGCTGGATATGCACCGATCCCAGTCATTATACCACCGCAGACGATACCACCGCCATCGAAGAAGCCCTTTTACTATTTTGGGAGGAATAAAATATAATAAATATTGAAAATAAATGCCCTATAACAATTACTTACATACGCGGTTATTGCCAATTTTACTTATCAGTTGTTTATTTAGCAGCTGCCAATATTTCTCATCCTCTTCTGCCCAAGAGGAGGTAGTAAAAACAGCTGATGTGGTTTATACACAACAGAAGGATTCAGTTGAGGATACACACTTGATGAAGAAGCCGTGTGGAAACTCAGAGTTAGGCGACCTAGCGATTAGGTCTAAACCAATAGCAAATTATTATATTAACATATTATTATGACAAAAGCATTCGAATTACACAAGGCCATACGTGCCCGTCTGTTGTGCTTCTTGGACGAAGCCACCCCAGAACAATTAGCGCTCATCCCAGAGGGCTTTCATAACAATATTCTTTGGAACATAGCCCACTGCGTGGTTACCCAACAGCTGCTGTGCTATAAGCTTGCCGGAGTGCATCCCCATGTCTCAGAAGAGCTGATCAACACTTACAAAAAGGGTACCTCCCCCGATGGGCATATCCCAAGCCAAGAGGAAATCGCTACCCTTCGCCAGCTACTGACCTCCACCCACGATCAAATCATTGAAGACTATCAAAAAGGCGTGTTTGCTGGGAAAGACTATCCTGTATATGAAACCTCCTTTGGCTATACCCTTCATGGTGTAGAGGAAGCCATTCTCTTTAACAACACTCACGAGGGTATGCACATAGGGACAATTTTGGCTTTGCGCTATTTTGTGTAGAAGACTAAGGTGCTCAAGTAATACAAAACTCAATAACCAAGTAGTGACGGGAGTGACTCTCCCTGTCTATGGAAGTAACGTGTTACAAAATCAAGACAATATCCTGTGAGGAATGAGAAAAGGAGTGAGAGCAACAAGCAAGCTCTCACTTCTTTGTCTTCTCCCTTGTATCCTTTAGTTCATAGCGGGTTACCTGCATCTGATTGCCATTTTTGTAGGTAATCTCCTGCATAGTTTCTCCTTCTGGGTTGAAGTACTTCCAAGTACCCTCTTTTTGGTTGTGTAGGTATTGTCCTATTATATAAGGATTGCCTGATAGGTGGTATTCCTTATAAGTACCCTCGCGGCTACCTTCCTTGAAGTTGATTTTCTTTTCTAAATTTCCTTTTAGGGAATAGTACTGCCAGAGACCATCTTCGTAATCCTTCAGGTAGTTGCCCTTAAGTAAGGTGCGCCCGCGCTCGTCATATAGGATATACTTACCCTCACGTTTTCCATTTTTAGAAAAACTCTCCTCCTTTACCTGTCCGTTAGGATAGAAAGTCTTCAGGTGGGTAGGGTAGTTATTCTCATAAGTGCTGTCCTCGAGCAATACTCCCAGATCATCATATAGTTTGTAGGGTCCGTGGCGCTTATCTCCCTTGAAGGTAGCTAGCTCACGGAGCTTGCCATTCTCATGGTAGCGCTCACGTACCGATGTACCATTGGGCTTGTATTCCTGTCTCTCACGTAGGGTGCCGTCCTCAAGTTTTGTTTCCCACTTACCTATAGGGACATCCTCTTTGTAGTACTCAGTGATATTAGGAATAAGGTGAAAATAATCTGTCTCATAAGAAAGTTTTATGAATTTTTGAGTGTACAAAAATAAAAATAGTTTTCAAAATAACCATATATTTAGAAAAAATTAGTATCTTTGCGGTAATATTAGTACACTGTCTTGAGTATATTTTTGATAGGAATATAGATAAAAGAAAAAGTTGACGGAGGTACTAAAAGAAAAAATTACCATAAGAAAGTGCTTAAAGGAGATAGTATAGGGATATTTTAGGCATTGGATTTTGTAAAAATAGGGGATAAAAATATTAAAATTATCCAAGAAGAATAGAAATATTTCCTCGTTGTTAATAAATATTTAAGGAAGGGAAGTTAAGAAAAGTATTTTTATAAATCATTGATTATTAATATTTTGTCGTTTTTCTAATTATACTTAATTATACATTATGGTATAAATGAAAAATGGTTAATAAGTTTTTATGAAAAAAAGATAAAAAAAAACGTTTTTTTATTTGTTTCTAAAAATATTTTTATATCTTTGCGCCGAATAAATAGTTAGACTTATGAGTACACCAGTGAATAAAGAAGTTGCTTGGGACAAGACCAAGACAATTATGAGCAAAACCGATGCAAAGGGCACTATAGAGTATGTAAATCAAGTGTTTGTCGATGTATGCGGTTATTCAGAAGGAGAGCTAATAGGCAAGCCTCACAATATAATCCGTCATCCTGACATGCCTAAGACAATATTCAAAATTCTATGGGATAACATCCAAAAAGGGATTAACTTCCATGCAATTGTTAAAAATATGGCTAAGTCAGGGGAATATTACTGGGTGATTACCGACTTTGATATTATCCGAGATCCAAGTGGACAAATTATCAATTATATGGGGCGTAGAACTTCTGTTCCTTCTCAGACTATAGAAAAGTATATAGGACCCCTTTACCAAAAAATACTACAGGCAGAGCAAGCAGGAGGGATAGAAGCTGGTGAGAAGTACTTTGAACAGTTCCTAAAAGATCAAGGTAAGGATTATCTTACTTTTATTGAGGATGTAATATTGGAGTTTAGATAAAATTCCGAAAAAACTTGTAAAACTAATCGTGAAGAATTAAACAACAAAGGGAGGTACATGTAAGTGTCCTATACAATCTTCTATTACAAAGGTAAAAGATAATTAACAAAAGAAGTGTTAATAACTTTTTTTAAGAATAATTACCATTCGAAATCTTTGTAACTTTTTGAAAATCAATATGCAGAAAATTCTTTAAAAAGATAATTGTATAGAAATTCTTTAAAAATAGAAGGAATTTGTAAAAAAAATAGTGTGGGACAAATAAAAATGCCTACATTTGCCATCCCAAAATAATATTGTAGATTATGATATTGAAACTAAAAAAAGTAGCACTTATTGTAATAGGTTATCTGGTGGTGTCCTGCGGTTCAGGTAATGACCGAGGAGAGCTTGTAGGTGTAAAAGGAGGGCAGTGGAAACAGCCTAAACCTTATGGGATGACACTTGTGCCAGGTGGTGCTTTCGTAATGGGTAGCTCAGATTATGACAAAGCTCATACAGAGGATGCTACTACGAAGACCGTAACAGTGAGTCCTTTCTATATGGATGATACAGAAATCACCAATGGAGAGTATCGCCAGTTTGTCAACTGGGTACGTGACTCTATCGTTCGTCGTAAATTGGCTATCATGGCAGAGGAAAGTGGTCAGTCCGCTGGTGGGGAAGGTATAGGACAATATGCTTTCCTTGATACTGATCAGGAAAAACTCAATGCTTATGATAAGTATATGTACGAAAATTACGGAGATAAGGACAATCCTGAAAAACGTAAGATCAATCGTAAAGTAAAGCTTATCTGGGATAAGGAAAAATATCCTGACGAACATTACGTAGAGGTGATGGATACTATGTATGTACCTATTGAGGAAACATATAATGGTCGTCGTCCCTTGGATGTAGATAAGCTCGTTTTCAAATATCAATGGATGGATATTGAGGCAGCTGCTCGTTCTCACAAAAAAGGTCGTAAGGACTTTATCAAAGAAGAGATCGTCAAAATATATCCTGATACTACAGTATGGATTAAGGACTTCAACTACTCCTATAACGAGCCTATGCATAATGACTATTTTTGGCACTATGCTTATAGCGAATATCCTGTAGTAGGAGTTACTTGGAGACAAGCTAAGGCTTTCTGCGAATGGCGTACCTTATATAAGAACTCTTTCCAAAAAGCTAAGAAGAAAAAAGATGTGAATGCTTTCCGTCTTCCTACAGAAGCAGAATGGGAATTTGCTGCTCGTGGTGGCTTAGAGGGTGCTACTTACCCTTGGGGAGGTCCTTATACAGTGGATAGTAAGGCTTGTTTTATGGCTAACTTTAAGCCATCTCGTGGAGACTATGCTGCTGATAATGCGCTCTATACAGTAGAAGCAAAATCATACCATCCTAATGGATATAACCTCTATAATATGGCAGGTAACGTATCTGAGTGGACAAATACTTCTTATGATTCTAACTCATACGAGTATATGTCTTCTATGAACCCTAACGTAAATGACCAACAAAACAAACGTAAAGTAATCCGCGGCGGTTCTTGGAAAGATGTAGCTTTCTATACCCAAGTAGCTACCCGTGATTACAAATACCAAGACTCTGCACGTAGCTATATAGGTTTCCGTACAGTACAGAGTTTCATGGGGGTACAGAGAGTTAACTCTAAGAAAGGTAACCTC
>QWCZ01000632.1_pt1 | contig 17965 bp, 19 predicted proteins | sample 1972651 | NCBI WGS metagenome assembly QWCZ01 (sample SAMN09866695, study PRJNA288562) | Human oral metagenome isolate pre1_saliva, whole genome shotgun sequencing... | isolation source: mouth | host: Homo sapiens | place: USA: California
AACGCATCAACGGCAAACTGCCGCTTATCGGCGTGGGCAACCTGTTTACCGCCGACCAAATTTTGGCCGCCTATGAAACCGGCTGGGCAGAATTTATCGTATTGGGCAAAACCGTAATGATTAATCCGCACATCGCCACACAAATCCGTGAAGGCCGCGAAGATGAAATCGAAACGCAACTCGACCCGACGCGCGCCGACCGTTACGGCTTCCCCGACACCTTATGGGAATTTGCCTCCAGCGGTACGCAAGCATGGCTGCCGCCGGTAAAAGATAAAGAATGGAATCCAATCGATATTTGATACGGCGACGGACAAATCCTTTCCTATCTGGCAAGAAAGCCGTTCGCACAGAATCTTAAATTTATATTACAATCCCATCTCTTCCACGTTTAATCCGTCTGACTGCTTCTTCAGACGGCAACGGAGCCGTTATGGACAACTGTATTTTTTGTAAAATTGCCGCCAAAGACATTCCGGCGCAAACCGTCTACGAAGACGGGGATATGATTTGTTTCAAAGACATCCGTCCCGCCGCGCCGGTTCACCTGCTGCTCATTCCGAAAGTCCATTTCGACTCACTGGCGCACGCCGCGCCCGAACATCAGCAGCTATTGGGCAAAATGATGTTGAAAGTTCCCGAAATCGCTAAAGCTTCGGGACTGACCGACGGCTTTAAAACCCTAATCAATACCGGCAAAGGCGGCGGACAAGAAGTCTTCCACCTGCATATACACATCATGGGTACACCCGTATAAACCGTTATTTCACAATCAACCCCTAATACTTACTTAAGGATACATCATGGGCAGTTTTTCTCTGACGCACTGGATTATCGTATTAATCATCGTCGTTTTGATATTTGGCACCAAAAAACTGCGCAACGTCGGCAAAGACCTCGGCGGCGCGGTTCATGACTTCAAACAGGGGCTGAACGAAGGCACCGATGGCAAAGATGCCGGAAAAGACGACGTAATCGAACATAAAAAAGACGAAGACAAAGCATAACGTATGTTTGATTTCGGTTTGGGCGAGCTGATTTTAGTCGGCGTTATCGCCCTGATTGTCCTTGGTCCAGAACGCCTACCTGAAGCCGCCCGCACTGCCGGACGGCTCATCGGCAGGCTGCAACGCTTTGTCGGAAGCGTCAAACAGGAATTTGACACTCAAATCGAACTTGAAGAGCTGAGGAAGGCAAAGCAGGAATTCGAAGCTGCCGCCGCTCAGGTTCGAGACAGCCTCAAAGAAACCGGTACGGATATGGAGGGTAATCTACACAACATTTCCGACGGGCTAAAACCATGGGACAAACTACCCAAACAGCGGACACCTGCCGATTTCGGCGTTGATGAAGGCGGCAATCCCCTTCCCGATACGGCAAACACCGTATCAGACGGCATTTCCGACGTTATGCCCTCTGAACGTTCCGATACTTCCGCCGAAACCCTTGGGAACGACGGGCAAACCGGCAGCGCAGCCGAGCCTTCGGAAACTGATAAAGACCGCGCATGGCGCGAATACCTGACCGCACCTTCTTCGCCTGCCGCACAAACCGTGGAAGTCAGCTATATCGATACCGCTGCTGTTGAAACCCCTGTTCCGCATACCACTTCGCTGCGTAAACAGGCCATAAGCCGCAAACGCGATTTGCGTCCTAAATCCCGCGCCAAACCTAAATTGCGCGTCCGTAAATCATAAAGAGGGCAATCCGGTGTCCGAAACACAAAACGAACAACCCGTCCAACCGCTTGTTGAACACCTCATCGAGCTGCGCCGCCGCCTGATGTGGACGGTTGTCGGCATCTTAGTCTGTTTTTTCGGCCTAATGCCGTTTGCCCAACAACTCTATACTTTTATCGCCGACCCGCTGATGGCAAACCTGCCAAAAGACACCAGCATGATTGCCACCGACGTCATCGCACCATTTTTCGTGCCGGTCAAAGTTACCCTAATGGCGGCATTTTTAATTTCGCTGCCGCATACGCTCTACCAAATCTGGGCATTTGTCGCCCCCGCACTCTATCAAAACGAAAAACGCCTGATTACCCCGCTTGTCCTCTCAAGCGTCAGCCTGTTTTTCATCGGCATGGCGTTTGCCTATTTTCTGGTTTTCCCCGTCATTTTCAAATTCCTTGCCGGCGTTACCCCTGTCGGCGTCAATATGGCGACAGACATCGACAAATACCTGTCTTTTATCTTAGGCATGTTCGTTGCGTTCGGCACAACCTTTGAAGTTCCCATCGTCGTTATCCTGTTAACCAAAATCGGCGTGGTAACAACCGGACAGCTTAAACATGCCCGCCCCTATGTTATTGTCGGTGCGTTTGTCATTGCCGCAGTCATCACACCGCCCGACGTTATTTCACAAACCCTGCTTGCCATTCCGCTGATTCTCTTATACGAAGCAGGTATTTGGTTCGGACGCTTTTTCACGCCACACTCAGAACAGGATGGCGACATACAGCCTCCGGCAGAAGCCTGACCTTATGCCGTCTAAAACCCAAGCCCTTCGCCGCAGATTAAGGAACCCCTTTGAACACCCTTTACTTAGGTTCGAACAGCCCGCGCAGGATGCAGATCCTGACGCAGTTGGGCTACCATGTCATCAAACTGCCTGCCGATATCGATGAAGCCGTTAAAGCCGATGAAACACCTGCCTGTTACGTTCAAAGAATGGCGGCAGAAAAAAATCAGACGGCTTTGGCCCTGTTTCTCGAAACCAACGGCGCAATGCCTGATTTTCCCTTGATTACAGCGGATACCTGCGTTGTTTCAGACGGCATTATATTAGGCAAACCCCGCTCCCAAGCCGAAGCGGTCAAATTCCTAAAACTGCTGTCGGGCACCAGGCATACCGTCCTGACATCCGTCCATATCCACTATCAAGGCAATGCGAAAAACTGCCTCCAAACCAACCACGTCGCCTTCAAGCCCCTGAGTTCGGAAGAAATTTCCACCTATGTACAAAGCGGCGAACCGATGGATAAAGCCGGTGCCTACGCCGTGCAAGGCATAGGCGGTATCTTTATCCAATCTATCGAAGGCAGCTTCAGCGGCATTATGGGGCTGCCTGTTTATGAAACCGTTTCCATGTTGCAGGATTTGGGATACCGCTCCCCCTTATCTGCCCTTAAACCGTAAAGTACGCTGTGAACAAACAAACCGCTTACTTCCTTGCCTCCTTCAGCCTGATTGCACTGATTGCCCTATCCCTTTCTTGGGAATTATGGATTGCACCGTTACGCCCGGGCGGTTCGTGGCTTGCGTTAAAAACCCTGCCCCTCTGCCTGCCGCTTTCAGGCATCCTGAAGAAAAAAATCTACACCTACCAATACAGCTCCATGTTGATTCTGATTTATTTTGCCGAAGCCGTCATGCGCCTGTTCAACGCCTACCCCGCAGAAAAAATTTGTGCCGCACTGGCTGCAGCATTAAGTATCAGCTTCTTCACAGCCTGCCTGTCATTCGTCAAACAACACAAAAAAACCAACCATGTCCGTTGAAGCATCCGCTCCGAATCCAGCCGGCAAACTGCCGATTTATATATTGCTCTGTTTTCTCTGGATCAATATCGCCCCCTTCCTGTCGACACTCAGGACAGGACCGGCATCCGGCTTCTACCTTGAAGCCGCCTCTGCCGCCGGTCTAACCGTTCTGCTGTTTTTGACTGCACGGCAAAAACTGTTTAGCACAAAAATCCCGCCCCTCAGCTTTCTCCTGCTTGCAATGGCAGCATTCTGGTGGTTGCAGGCACGGCTGATGAATCTGATTTACCCCGGCATGAACGATATCGTTTCCTGGGTGTTCATCTTGCTCGCCATAAGCGCATGGGCGTGCAGATGCCTGGCTGCACGCTTCGGACAGGAACGCATCGTAACCCTGTTTGCCTGGTCACTGTTCATCGGAGCATTGCTCCAATCCTGCGTTGCCATCATGCAGTTTGCCGGCTGGTCAGATATCCCGCTGCTTCAAGGCATCATCGCTTATAGCGGAGGAACCGTAAACGGACAGCTCGGACAGCGCAACCATCTCGGACACTACCTCATGTGGGGGATACTCGCCGCCGCCTACCTCCACAGCCAACGAAAAATCCCGGCTCCCTACGGTGTAATCTGCCTGACGGTCATGACTGCCGTTTTAGGCCTGGTCAATTCACGCACCATCTTAGGCTACATAGCCGCCATATCCCTCATCCTTCCCTGCTGGTATTTCCATTCAGGCAAACCCTCCAGACGGATCATACTCAGCATGGCTGCGGCCATATCCCTCGCCGCACTCTTCCAATTCTCCATGAATACCCTCTTGGAAACCTTTACCCACATCCGCTATGAAACTGCCGTCGAACGCATCGGCAACAGCAGCTTTTCAGGCTCGTTGCGCCAAATCGAATGGAACAAAGCCATCGCAGCATTCCGATCCGCGCCGCTGTTCGGACATGGTTGGAATAGTTTTGCGCAACAAACTTTCCTGCTCAATGCCGAACAACACAATCTCAGCAACAATATCCTCAACGTCCTATTCACCCATTCGCACAACATCATTCTCCAACTCCTTGCAGAAACCGGAATCAGCGGTACACTTTTAGTGGCCGTAACACTGATGACCGGTATTGCCGGACTGCTGAAACGGCCCGGCACACCGGCCTCGCTTTTCCTGCTTTGCACCCTTACCGTCAGCATGTGCCACAGCATGCTCGAATATCCATTATGGTACGTATATTTCCTCATCCCGTTCAGCCTGATGCTCTTTCTCTCCGAACCAGGCACTTCAGACGGCATATCCTGTACGGCAGCCGCCAACCGTAGCATACAGGCTGCCTCCCTTATCCTACTTGCAGGGCTTCTGCACTTAGGCTGGACATACACCCAACTGGTTCGCTTCAGCACCATACGCCAGAGTGACAATACGCAAACCGTCCAAAAGAAAATCGACGGACTGCGCCACATCTCCGAAAACAGCCCCATGCTGTCCTACTATGCCGACCTTAGCCTCAGCAAACGCGCCTCACCGACCGATGCCGACATCCGGCCTTGGGCAGAAAAAGCAACCCTCAAATCACTAACTTACCGCCCCTACTCCAACACCTACCAAGTTGCCCTCTACCTCATGCGGCAGGGGAAAAATGAAGATGCAGAACAATGGATGCGTGCAACACAGTCCTATTACCCCTACCTTATGCCCTTTTACGCCGGCAAAATCCGGCAACACCACATGCTGGCACCGCTGCTGCCCGATTTGCTCAAAGACTGCAAAATTTTCGTCAACACGCCGCAACACCAGAAAGCACAATCCTGCGACTGATTCGGCCCAAACGAATACGTATGCCTACTGAAATGTAAAGCCCCTTGCAAAGCATTGCAAAAAACAGCAAATCCACCGGAAAATACGCTATCAAAAAACATTGCACCCGTGTTAAGATAAACCGTTAAACAATCGTTTCATGCCCCGTCTAAAACAGAACCGGGGCATACCATCACGAAAAGGAAACACCATGAGCCGCGTATTACTCGTAGATGACGACGCCCTACTGACCGAACTGCTGACCGAATACCTGAGCGCCGAAGGCCTGAACGTCCACAGCGTTCCCGATGGAGAAGCAGGCGTACAGGAAATCCTAAGCGGGCAATACGATGTAGTCGTATTAGATTCCATGATGCCCAAAATGAACGGACTGGACGTTTTAAAAAATGTCCGCACACAAAGCACCGTTCCCATCATCATGCTGACTGCAAAAGGCGATGATATCGACCGCATTATCGGATTGGAAATGGGTGCGGACGACTACGTGCCCAAACCCTGTACACCGCGCGAACTCCTGGCACGCATCAACGCCATCCTCCGACGTGCGCAACACAGCGGGGAACAAAACAACGTACCAAACAGCATCTCGGTCAGCGATGTTGTACTGTATCCGGCCAAACGCCAAGCCTCTGTCAAAGATACACCGCTCGAACTGACCAGTACCGAATTCAACCTGCTCGAAGTCCTGATGCGCCATGCCGGACAAGTGGTCAGCAAAGAGACCTTATCCGTCGAAGCACTTGACCGCAAACTTGCAAAATTCGACCGCAGTATCGACGTACATATCTCCAGCATCCGACACAAACTGGGGGATGCTTCCCTGATTCAAACTGTACGCGGCTTAGGCTACCTGTTTGTAAAAAACTGAAGCAACAGATAAATGAAACTGTTCCAACGTATTTTCGCCACATTTTGCGCAGTCATTGTCTGCGCAATCTTTGTGGCGAGTTTTTCTTTCTGGCTGGTACAAAACACCCTTGCCGAAAACCAATTCAACCAACGCCGCACCATCGAAACCACATTGATGAGCAGCATCATTTCCGCATTTCAGGCACGCGGAGACAACGGTGCGCGCGAAATTCTGACGGAATGGAAAGACAGCCCCGTTTCATCGGCCGTATACGTTATACAGGGCGACGAAAAAAAAGACATTCTAAACAGGTACATCGACGGCTACACCATAGAACGTGCCCGGCTTTTCGCAGCCAACAACCCGAGTTCCAACCTCGTTCATATCGAATATGACCGTTTCGGTGAGGAATACCTGTTCTTCATCAAAGACTGGGACAACCGTCAAGCCCAACGCCTGCCCAGCCCCTTATTCATTCCCGGACTGCCGCTCGCTCCGATTTGGCACGAATTCATCATACTGTCCTTCATCATCATCGTCGGCCTGCTGATGGCATACATCCTGGCCAGCAATATCGCCAAACCCATCAGGATTCTTGGCAACGGTATGGATAGGGTAGCAAACGGAGAACTTGAAACCCGGATTTCGCAACAAGTAGACGACCGTGACGACGAATTGTCCCATCTCGCACTGCAATTCGACAAAATGGTGGAAAAACTCGAAAAACTTGTCGCCAAAGAACGCCACCTGCTCCATCACGTCTCCCATGAAATGCGTTCTCCCCTTGCACGCATGCAGGCAATTGTCGGATTAATTCAGGCACAACCCCAAAAACAGGAACAATACCTGAAACGACTCGAAGGCGAGCTGACCCGCATGGATACGCTGGTCGGCGAACTCTTAACCTTGTCCCGGCTCGAAACCTCCAATATGGCTTTGGAAAAAGAAAAACTGAAACTCCTACCCTTCCTAAACAACCTTGTAGAAGACAATCAAAGCATTGCCCAGAAAAACGGACAAACGGTTACCCTGTCTGCCGACGGGAAAATTCCCGAAAACGCCACCCTATATGCCAATGAAAGTTACCTGTACCGTGCCTTCGACAACGTTATCCGCAACGCTGTCAATTACAGCCCGGAAGGCAGTACCATCCTGATCAACATCGGACAAGACCACAAACACTGGATTATCGACGTTACCGACAACGGACCGGGTGTGGACGAAATGCAGCTTCCCCACATATTTACCGCCTTCTACCGGGCCGACTCCAGTGCCAACAAACCCGGAACGGGACTGGGACTTGCATTGACCCAACATATTATTGGACAGCACTGCGGAAAAATCATCGCCGAAAACATCAAACCAAACGGGCTGCGGATGCGCTTCATCCTACCTAAGAAAAAAACCGGTTCCAAAACAGAAAAAAGTGCGAACTGACCATAATGCCGTCTGAACCCGCTTCAGACGGCATTGCACAAACAGTTACCCCAAAACAAACACACAGTGAGTGCATCTCCAACAATCACGCACATACCGTCCGCAAAGGAATATATCATGCCGACACAAACCGATCCCGGCTACTTCTTCATGCCCAACCACATTATCCTGATAGGCGCGAGCGAACAACCGTACAGCCTTGGCGAACGCATACTCAGCAACCTGCTGGGCACACCTTTCCAAGGGAAAATTACCCCTGTAAACCCGCGCCACCACACCATAGCAGGACTGCCCTCCTACCCCAACCTCAACAAAATCCCCGGCGGCGCGGACCTTATCATTGCCGTTACCCCGCCCGACAGCTACGACACCCTATTCAAGGCCTGCCAAAAAAAACAACTCCAACACATTATCCTCATACAAGACTGGAACAGCCTCTCCTCCTCCGAGCTGAACACAGCCGAAAACGCCATACGCAAACACCACAGAGACCGCCTCAACATTACCGCCTGCACCACGGCAGGCATTCAGATTCCTTCGCTCGGACTCAACATCAGCACCCATGACGAATACGCCGCAGGCTATACCGCCATACTGACCGGAGATGCCGCCGTCAGCCGCCAAATCGATACCGTCCTCAAAAAACTCCATCAAGGCATATCCCGCCACATCAGCCTGAACTACGGCATCAGCCCCATCACTTCCTCCGACTGGCTCAACCGCTTCGGCCACAGCCTGCACACCAAAACCGCCGTCCTACACCACAACCCGGAAGAGGACCAACGCAAACTGTTCAGTGCCATCCGCCAATTTACCCGCCACACACCACTTATTCTCCACATCACCTATCGCACGACCGAAACCGACCGTGCCGTACTGTACAGCCTCGCCCGCCGTTGCAACTTCCTCATCAGCTTCAACACCGACGATCTCGAAGCCGCACTACGCGCCCAACTATCTAATCTTCCACAGCTGTCACGACTCGACATCCTGTCCGACACGCCTGCCGAATGGCTGCACGCATACACACCGGCAAACCTCTCGCTCCACTTCCCGACAACATCCCGTCAAGTCAGCAACGGATACATAACCTGCACGCCCACGCCCTCGCTCTGCCACAACATCGTATCCCGCCAACTTTCACACCCCGATACGCAAGCCGTATTGACAATACTCACCCCTTCCGGACACAAAGACTATAAAAACACAGCACGCGCGCTTATCCGCCTATCAGAACAAACCGCCAAACCCCTGCTCATCAGCAGCCCCGTATCAGACGGCATAAACCACTTCGACTCACCCACACAGGCAATCCGCACACTCGCCTTTCACAATACCGCCGCTGAACTAAAGCAGCTGCAGCTTTGCACCGCACCGCTGAAACCATGCCGTCTGAAAACCCCGCAACCCCAAAATATCAAAAAAGCCCTCGAAACAGCCAACCTATCACTGCTTGCAGAATCCCTGCACCTTCCACCCTATCGCTCTTCCACCCACAACGCCGTACAATTCCAATTCGACAGCCATCCCATTTACGGCAATATTCTGACCGTACGGTACGCAGGGCAAACCACGGCCGCCCTTCCCCCGTTTACCACACAGGACATCCTCCATATCGCCCAGTTTGCCGAATTGAAAGACCCGCAAACCCTTAACCAGTTCCTTCACACACTGACTACCCTTTCCAACCACAACCTGCACATCGGCAAAATCACCCTCAACCTAAACGGCGGACAATACAATACCGACTTTGATCTGAAAGCACCCGAAACACACAATGCACCCGGACGCAAAACAACAAGCAAGACCGTACAAACCCTCGAACACGCCGCCGCAAAAATGCAAAGTGCCGCCCAATACCTGAAACACAAAAACCCGGCAGCCTCCGAGTTCCTCCGACACACAAGCGAAGCGGCCGCCGAACTGCTCGGCAGCAAAACCGTAACCGATAAAAAAACACCCAACGTGCTCCCGCCCTACCCTGAGGCATACCCAAAAATACTGTCTCTAAAAAACAACATAACCGTTACAGTAAGCCCGCTGCTGCCCGAAGATGCCGAGGCCAAACAAAAATTCATCCGAAAACTCAGTCCCGAAGCACGGTACACACGCTTCATGACCCACACCAACGAACTTCCTGAAGGTACATTGGCACGCTTATGCAACCCGGACTACTACTGCGAAGCCGCATGGACGGCAAGAGATAATAACGACAACATCGTCGCCATCGTCCGCCACAGCCGCTTGAACCGCAACGAATGCGAGTTCAGCATCGCATTGACAGAAAATATGCGCGGCAGCGGGCTGGCACAGCAAATGATGAACCTCGCCATCCATACCGCAACACAACAAGGCTACCGGACTATGAGTGCCAACATCCTCAAAGCCAACACTCCCATGGTTAAACTTGCTGAAAAATCAGGATTTACCCTCAAAGAATCAGACACCGAAAAAAACCTATACCGTGCATACCTTCACCTCGTGCCCGACAAAACAACAACAAAAACAAATAAAAACTTGCACACCAACCACAAAATACCCTAAAATTGGCAGTTTCTATATATCCGATTTTCTCAAAAGGACCTAAAGATGGTAGTTATCCGTTTGGCACGCGGCGGCTCAAAACACCGCCCTTTCTACAACGTCATCGTTACTGACTCACGCAGTCGCCGCGACGGCCGCTTCATTGAACGCGTAGGCTTCTACAACCCCGTAGCCAACGAAAAACAAGAACGCGTACGCCTCAACGCAGACCGCCTGAACCACTGGATTGCACAAGGTGCGCAGGTTAGCGACTCTGTTGCAAAACTGATTAAAGAACAAAAAGCCGCATAACCCTCATTTTCCGCCATGACAGACACTCAAAACCGGGTAGCCATGGGCTACATCAAAGGTGTATTCGGCATAAAAGGCTGGCTAAAAATTGCTGCCAATACCGAGTATTCCGACAGCCTTTTGGATTACCCCGAGTGGCAATTGGTTAAAGACGGAAAAACTGTCGTCGTTACCCTTGAGGAAGGTAAAGTTGTCAACGGTGAGCTCCAAGTCAAATTTGAAGGTATAAACGACCGCGACTTGGCATTCTCATTACGCGGTTACACCATCGAAATTCCCCGTGAAGCATTCGCACCGACGGAAGAAGGAGAATACTACTGGGCCGACTTGGTGGGCATGACCGTTACCAATAAAGACAATACCATCCTGGGTAAAGTCAGCAACCTGATGGAAACAGGTGCAAACGACGTATTAGTGGTTAATGGAAAATACGGGCAAATCCTGATTCCATTCGTATCACAATATGTTGAAACAGTCGATACCGGCAGTAAAACCATTATTGCCGATTGGGGTTTGGACTACTAATGCTTATCCAGGCGATTACCATTTTCCCGGAAATGTTCGACAGCATAATCCATTACGGTGTAACGGGGCGTGCAAACAAACAGGGGATTTGGCAGTTTAAATCGGTTAATCCCCGAGCGTTTGCCGACAACAGGCTGGGCTATATCGACGACCGCCCCTTTGGCGGTGGTCCTGGAATGATTATGATGGCTCCACCGCTTTATGCGGCAATAGAACATGCCAAAACACAATCTTCCCAAGCTGCAAAAGTCATCTACCTCAGTCCGCAAGGGAAACCGCTGACACATAAAAAAGCGGTAGAACTGGCCAAGCTCCCGCATATGATTTTATTGTGCGGACGGTATGAGGGCATAGACGAAAGGCTTCTGCAAAGCAGTATCGACGAAGAAATCAGCATCGGAGATTTTGTTGTTTCCGGCGGAGAGCTTCCTGCCATGATGCTGATAGATGCAGTTTTGAGGCTGCTGCCGGGCGTATTGGGCGACATACAGTCTGCCAAACAAGACTCGTTCTCAAACGGTATTTTGGATTATCCCCAATACACCAAACCATTAGAATTTCAAGGCATGGCTGTTCCGGAAGTATTACGTTCCGGCAACCATGGTTTGATTGCGGAATGGCGGTTGGAACAATCGCTTCGCCGCACCCTAGAGCGCAGACCCGACTTATTGGAAAAGCGCAGTTTAATCCCAAAGGAATCCCGCCTCTTGAATAAAATCCTACAAGAGCAACGGGAAATCCAATCATAATTTAGGAAAAACAATGAACCTGATCCAACAATTGGAGCAAGAAGAAATTGCCCGTCTGAACAAAGACATCCCCGAATTTGCACCAGGCGACACCGTAGTTGTATCCGTACGCGTCGTAGAGGGTACACGTAGCCGTCTGCAAGCCTACGAAGGCGTGGTTATTGCCCGTCGCAACCGTGGTCTGAACAGCAACTTTATCGTCCGTAAAATTTCCAGCGGCGAAGGTGTTGAACGTACTTTCCAACTGTACTCTCCTACCGTTGAGAAAATTGAAGTCAAACGCCGTGGTGACGTACGCCGTGCCAAACTTTACTACCTGCGCGGCCTGACCGGTAAAGCTGCACGCATTAAAGAGAAATTGCCTGCACGCAAAGGTTAATCCAAACGATTTTCCCCAATGCCGTCTGAACGTTCAGACGGCATTTTTTATCGCCGCAATATCAACAAGACAACGATATTCCCAATCCGCCCCCTGCTTAACAAGCACTCCCATCCGTTCAAGCAAAATTTACAGACCAAACGTTATACAGTATCATATCCGCCATATTAACGATAAACAACCCACCTGCCTCTCTTCTAAAACCGCAAATCATCATGACATACTCCCTTTTATTATCAGGCCTAATCCTTCGGCTCATCCTTGCCCTGATTGCCGTAACCCTTATATGGGGAACTTACTTTTGGGCAATATCCGCATGAGTATCATCGTTGAAAACCTAACGGTCAGCTACCACCGCCGACCTGCCGTGCACCATGTGGACATTACTTTTGAAGAACATAGCATGTGGGCGGTTTTCGGTCCCAATGGCGCAGGAAAGTCTACTTTTCTTAAATCCTTGATGGGATTGCAGCCTCTCGACACGGGCAGCATCCGGCTGGACGGATTAACCCGTCAAAACATTGCCTACCTTCCCCAACAGTCCGACATCGACCGCTCCCAACCTATGACCGTTTTCGACTTGGCTGCAATGGGGCTTTGGTATGAAATCGGCTTTTTCAAAGGCATAAACTCAACTCAAAAGCAACGTGTTCACGAAGCCTTGGAGCGCGTCGGAATGCAACGGTTTGCCGACCGTCAAATTGCCTATCTCTCAAACGGACAATTTCAGCGTGTCCTTTTTGCCCGAATGCTGGTTCAAAACGCCAAATTCCTACTTCTGGACGAACCCTTCAATGCCGTTGATGCACGGACAACCTACGAGCTTCTCGACGTATTGCAAAAATGTCATTGCAACGGACACGCTATCATTGCCGTTTTGCACGATTACGAACAAGTCCGTGCCTACTTTCCTAACACTATGTTGCTTGCACGTGAAAAAATTGCAGCAGGTGCAACTGAAACCATACTGACGGAAGCCTATCTTGCCCAAGCCAATGCCAAGATGCAGAAACAGGAAAGCCCTGACTGGTGCGCTTCATAATACCGTCTAAAACCATGTCCCCGTACCAAACACTATGACTACCTACGACCTGCTTATCACACCCTTTGCAGAATTTGACTTTATGCGCTACGCCCTCGCATCCGTCTTCTGCCTTGCCCTTAGTGCCGCTCCTGTTGGCGTATTCCTCGTCATGCGGCGAATGAGCCTGATAGGTGACGCACTGAGTCACTCCGTCCTTCCCGGAGCAGCCGTCGGTTATATGTTTGCAGGCCTGAGCCTGCCCGCGATGGGCTTAGGCGGCGTAGTTGCAGGAATGCTGATGGCGCTGCTTGCCGGACTCGTCAGCCGTTTTACCACGCTCAAAGAAGATGCCAACTTTGCTGCCTTTTACCTGAGCAGCCTCGCCATCGGCGTCGTTCTCGTTAGCAAAAACGGGAGTAGCGTCGATTTGCTCCACCTCCTTTTCGGCTCTGTACTTGCCGTCGATATTCCTGCCCTGCAACTCATCGCCGCCGTCTCCAGCCTCACGCTCATTACCCTTGCCGTCATCTACCGCCCCCTCGTACTGGAAAGCATAGATCCCCTGTTTCTCAAATCCGTCAACGGCAAAGGCGGACTTTGGCATGTTACTTTCCTCATCCTCGTCGTCATGAACCTCGTATCCGGCTTCCAAGCCCTCGGTACCCTCATGTCGGTCGGTCTCATGATGCTGCCTGCCATCACCGCCCGCTTATGGGCAAGAAATCTGGGGATGCTCATTCTTTTATCTGTCCTCATTGCCCTCTTTTGCGGTTTTACCGGACTGCTTATCTCCTACCACATCGAAATCCCTTCCGGACCCGCCATTATCCTCTGCTGCAGCACCCTCTACCTACTTTCCGTCATACTCGGCAAAGAAGGCGGCATCTTGCCCAAATGGTTCAAAAACCACCGTCACCATACCACCTGACACGGCAGGCTGCTTGAACAAACAGGCAGCTTGTTTTACCATAATGAATGTTACGTTATATCACAGGAGAGCAGTCATGAAACACCCCAAACTCACCCTAATCGCCGCATTGCTGACCACTGCCGCAACTGCCGCACCCCTTCCGGTTGTAACCAGTTTCAGCATTTTAGGCGATGTGGCCAAACAAATCGGCGGAGAGCGCGTATCCATACAAAGTTTGGTCGGAGCCAACCAAGATACTCATGCCTATCACATGACCAGCGGCGACATTAAGAAAATCCGCAGTGCAAAACTTGTCCTGATTAACGGTTTAGGTCTTGAAGCTGCCGATGTACAACGTGCCGTCAAACAAAGCAAAGTATCCTATGCCGAAGCAGCCAAAGGCATCAAACCCCTCAAAGCCGAAGAAGAAGGCGGACACCATCATGATCATGACCATGACCACGAAGGACACCACCACGACCACGGCGAATTTGACCCGCACGTCTGGAACGACCCCGTCCTCATGTCCACCTATGCCCAAAACGTTGCCGAAGCCCTGATAAAGGCCGACCCCGAAGGCAAAGTTTATTATCAACAACGCTTGGGCAACTACCAAATGCAGCTCAAAAAACTGCACAGCGACGCACAAGCCGCATTTAATGCCGTCCCTGCCGCCAAACGCAAAGTCCTGACCGGTCACGATGCCTTTTCCTACATGGGCAAACGTTACCATATCGAGTTCATCGCCCCGCAAGGCGTGAGCAGCGAAGCCGAGCCTTCAGCCAAACAAGTCGCCGCCATCATCCGACAAATCAAACGCGAAGGCATCAAAGCCGTATTTACCGAAAATATCAAAGACACCCGCATGGTTGACCGCATCGCCAAAGAAACCGGTGTCAACGTCAGCGGCAAACTGTATTCCGACGCACTCGGCAACGCACCCGCAGACACCTACATCGGCATGTACCGCCACAATATCAAGGCAATGAGCGAAGCTATGAAATAACCCTCCAACCTGAATGCCGTCTGAAACCCTTCAGACGGCATTTTGACATCGTACACGGCCGTCTGTTTCCAAACCACCCAAAACCGCCGTTACCGATTTTTGAATCCAATCTGACAAAATCAGCAAAATATCCTGCCATCTTCCCAACTCGAAAAGTATGGATACAAACCACCAATAAAAAATATTCCTGCCCATATGAGGGCAAATGCCGTCTGAATGCCTGAGAAGCTATTTCAGACGGCATTGTTTTATTTGGTAAGCAACTGTCTGCGTTGTATAATTGTCCGTTTTAGAATCGATAATAAATCATAGGAACCACCATGACAGAATCCATCACCCGCGACAGTATGCAATACGATGTCGTGATTGTCGGCGCAGGCCCGTCGGGTTTGTCCGCCGCCATCAAACTTAAGCAGCTTGCCGAAAAAAACGGGCGCGAAATCAGCGTTTGCGTGGTGGAGAAGGGTTCTGAGGCGGGTGCACATTCGCTGGCGGGCGCGGTCATTGACCCGATTGCGCTGAATGAGTTGATTCCCGACTGGAAAGAAAAAGGCGCGCCGCTGACACGCACAGTAACGCAGGACAAAGTGTTGTTCCTGACCGAGAAAAAAGCGTTCAACCTGCCCGTTACCCCCAACTTCGACAATCACGGCAACTACATCGTCAGCTTGGGCGAAGTCGTGCGCTGGTTGGCAGAGCAGGCGGAAAATATGGGTGTGGAAATTTATCCAGGCTTTGCCGCCGCCGAAGTGCTGTATCACGAAGACGGTTCGGTCAAAGGCATTGCGACCGGCAATATGGGCATTGGAAAAGACGGCGAGCCGACCGATTCATTCCAGCCCGGCATGGAGCTTTGGGCACAGCAAACCCTGTTTGCCGAAGGTTGTCGCGGTTCGCTTTCCAAACAAATCATCGAACGTTTCCAACTCGACCAAAACAGCCAGCCGCAAACTTACGGCTTGGGCATTAAAGAAATTTGGGAAGTGCCGTCTGAAAAACATCAGCCCGGCTTGGTGGTACACAGCGCGGGCTGGCCGCTGGACAGCAAAACCTACGGCGGCGCGTTTGTTTACCATTTCGACGACAACAAAGTTGCCGTCGGTTTCGTGGTCGGTTTGGACTATCAAAACCCTTATCTGTCGCCGTTTGAAGAGTTCCAACGTTTCAAAACCCATCCCGAAATCCGCAAAACCTTCGAAGGCGGCCGCCGCATTGCTTATGGCGCGCGTTCGCTGATTGAAGGCGGTTTGCAAAGTCTGCCGAAGCTCTCGTTCAAGGGCGGCGTTTTGGTCGGCGATGCGGCTGGATTCCTCAATATGCCGCGCATCAAAGGCATTCATACCGCGATGAAGTCTGCCATGCTTGCCGCCGAAGTCGTGTTCCCCTTGTTGGAAAACCTTGAAGAAACAGAGGGTTTCGACAGCGGCAAAGAAGCGGCGGATTATCAGCAACATTTTGAACAAAGCTGGCTGTATCAAGAGCTTTATGCCGCGCGCAACGTCCGTCCGTCATTCAAATGGGGCGTTTACCTCGGCTCAATCTATACCGGCATCGACCAGATGATTTTCAGAGGCAAAGCCCCGTGGACCTTGAAACATCACGGCAAAGACAACGAGCAGCTCAAAAAAGCCGCCGCGTGCAAGCCGATTGATTATCCGAAGCCCGACGGCATATTGACCTTCGACCGCTTAAGCAGCGTCTTCCTCGCCAATCTCGCACACGAAGAAAACCAGCCCGACCATTTGGTGCTGAAAAATCCGCAAACGATGATAGACGTGAACTACAAAGAATACGCCTCGCCCGAAACGCGCTATTGTAAAATCCGCAAACGATGATAGACGTGAACTACAAAGAATACGCTTCGCCCGAAACGCGCTATTGTCCGGCTGGTGTGTATGAAATCGTCGAAGAGAACGGCAGTCCGCGCCTGCAAATCAACGCCGCCAACTGCGTTCACTGCAAAACGTGCGACATCAAAGACCCGACGCAAAACATCACTTGGATTTGCCCTGAAGGCGCAAGTGGGCCGAATTATGGCGGGATGTAGGTTTCGTCGGTAACTTTGGCTAAGTTGGTCAAACATTTGCCGCGCCGAATGAAGAAAGGTCGTCTGAAAATCTTGGTTTAAGGTTTTCAGACGACTTTTTTTCATAGTCAAAAAGTGTTGAAGAAGGGATAGGATTTTATCTGTTTCAAACGTAAAGGTCGTCTGAAAATCGAAAGGAGATGGGAACACAGTTCACAGGCAAAGCCAATTTCTGAGCCGTCGCCTTTTCAGCCTTGGAAGATATAGGAAATTTGTCAAACTGTTTTCGGCAAATTAGCGCATCAAAACTGTCTTCACTCTAACCTTCCAAAGTATCTCCGCCGATTTAATAAATGAGGTTTTCAGACGACCTTTGGGGTCGTCTGAAAACCTTACAAACCTTACAGCAACACTTTCTCCACGCCGCCGTTGTTGGCTTTTTTCACAAACTCGTCCAGCCAATTTTCGCCGAGGATATGTTTCGCCATTTCGATGACGATATAGTCGGCGGGCATGTCGTTGTCGTCGGCGTAGCGGCTCAGACCTTGCAGGCAGGCGGGGCAGGAGGTGAGCATTTTGACGGGTTCGCCTTGCGGCAGCTCTTTGAGGTTTTTCTCGATTTCTTCCTGTTTGCGGAATTTGACTTGGGTGGCGATGTCGGGCCGTTTGACGGCAAACATGCCGGATTCGCCGCAGCAGCGGTCGCTTAAGACGACTTTCTGCCCCATGAGGCTGCTTGCCATTTGGGTGGCGTTCATGGTTTTGATGGGCGTGTGGCAGGGGTCGTGGTAGAGGTATTGCTGACCTTTCACGCCGTTCAGTTGTACGCCTTTTTCGAGCAGGTATTCGTGGATGTCGATGATGCGGCAGCCGGGGAAGATTTCTTCAAAGCGGTATTTTTCGAGCTGGTCGTAGCAGGTGCCG
>QWCZ01000694.1_pt1 | contig 17874 bp, 17 predicted proteins | sample 1972651 | NCBI WGS metagenome assembly QWCZ01 (sample SAMN09866695, study PRJNA288562) | Human oral metagenome isolate pre1_saliva, whole genome shotgun sequencing... | isolation source: mouth | host: Homo sapiens | place: USA: California
TGCTGACCCTAAAGAAGTATACGATATCATTGTAAAAGAAGGTCGTGTATCTATGTTAGCAAGTTCTGTAGCACGTAAAAAAGCAGCTCGTTTCATCATAGAGAATGCTAAAGGTGCTGAAAAAGCTGAATAATTGCTAATGCAGGTACATGTATAAGAGGTGTTAGATGTCTATGTATGTGCCAATCGTAGTAGAGCAAACTGGTCGTGGTGAGCGATCCTACGATATTTATTCTCGTCTATTGAAAGATCGAATTATTCTATTAAGTGGCCCCATTGATGATACGGTAGCAAATAGTATCGTAGCGCAATTGCTGTTCTTAGAATCTGAAGATCCAGATAAAGATATTCACTTATACATCAATAGCCCAGGTGGTGTGGTAACAGCAGGTATGGCGATTTACGATACTATGCAGTACATTAAACCTGATGTGTCTACAATCTGTGTAGGCTCAGCGGCTAGTATGGGTTCATTGTTGCTCACAGCGGGAGCACCTGGTAAACGCTATGCATTGCCTCACTCTCGTATTATGATTCACCAACCATTGGGCGGTGTCCAAGGGCAAGCTTCTGAAATTGAAATTCATGCTCGTGAGATATTGCGTTTGCGAGAAGAATTGAATGGCGTGTTAGCACATCATACAGGTCAGCCTATTGAGGTGATTGCACAAGATACAGATCGTGATAATTTCATGTCTGCAGAAGATGCAAAACGATATGGCTTAATTGATGAAGTGTTAACTCGTACATCTTCAACAGAAAAATAAGGAGACAGGGGTTTGAATAAAGACGATAAAGAAAGACGTTGTAATTTTTGTGGTAGAGCAGAAACAGAAGTCGAACGATTAATAGCGGGCCCTAATGTATTCATTTGTAATGAATGCATTGATGTATGCCAACATATTATTGAGGAAGACAAAATTGAAGAACTACCGGAGACGTTTGATTTAAACGATATCCCGACTCCAAAAGAGATTAAAGCTCATCTTGATCAATACGTAATTGGTCAAGATGACGCTAAAGTTTCCTTGGCTGTAGCCGTATATAATCATTACAAACGTTTGCAACATGATAATGTCATCGATGATGTGGAACTACAAAAGTCCAATGTATTATTTATTGGACCTACTGGTAGTGGTAAAACATTATTGGCTCAAACATTAGCAAAAATGTTACAAGTACCATTTGCTATGGCAGATGCTACTAGTTTGAAGAAAATCCGTCTATTACTCGTGATGTATCTGGTGAAGGGGTACAACAAGCATTACTGAAAATCCTAGAAGGAACAGTAGCCTCTGTGCCACCACAAGGGGGACGGAAACATCCAAATCAAGAGATGTTACACTTAGATACAACAAATATCTTGTTTATTTGCGGTGGTGCTTTCGATGGCATGGAAAAAGTGATCACGAAACGAACTGCGAAAAAAACATTAGGTTTTGGTGCAGACATTCAAAAGAAAGAGGAACAAGATGTAGCCTCTATTTTAAAAGAAGTCGTACCAGAAGATTTACAAAAATTCGGATTAATTCCTGAATTTATCGGACGATTGCCAGTGATGGTTACGCTCAGCCCACTTGATGAAGAGGCATTAATTAAAATTTTGACAGAGCCTAAAAATGCATTGACTAAGCAATACGAAAAAATGCTGTCTTTAGATGATGTAAAATTAGTCTTTGAATCAGATGCACTCCGTGAGATTGCGAAAGAAGCCTTAGAACGCAATACGGGAGCACGCGGATTACGGGCCATTATCGAAAAAGTTATGAAACGTGTGATGTATGAAGTACCATCTATGAAAGATGTAAAAGAATGCATCGTAACAGATAAAGCGGTTCGTGGCGAAGAAGAGCCAATACTCAATAAATGAGTCCACGCTGAAGAAATCAGATAGTAAAGGCAAAGAAACTCATTTCATAGGCGGAATGGGTTTCTTTTTATCATATAGTACTGGGGGTTCAATGGAAACTAAACCTATGACATTACCGATGGTTCCCTTACGTGGAATGGTCGTATTTCCCAAAGTAGTAACACAATTAGATATTGGTCGTACTACATCTGTACAAGCTGTAAAGGCAGCTATGGATAAAGATCAATATTTAGTGGTATCTACTCAAAAAGATGAAAGTATCGAAAGTCCTACATTAGAAGAGTTAGGTCGTGTAGGGACAATTGTTAAAATAAATCAAATGCTTCGTTTGCCAGGTGGTGTAGTTCGTATTTTAGTAGAAGGTGTGACACGTGTTAACATTGATACTATTCTAAGTACTGAACCTTTTTACGAAGCCGTTGTAACACCATTAGAGGTTATTCATGAAGACCCAATGGAAGAAGAAGCATATCGTCGCATTTTGCAATCTAAATTTGCTCAATGGGTAGAGGTTATTAAACCAACAACAGATGAAGGATTGGACCAAGTATTAGGCAGTGCTGATGCTAGTGAATGGGCAGATCAGGTAGCCTTTCTTGTACCTATCCAAACAAAGGTGCGTCAAAGCATTTTAGAAGAGTTATCTGTTAGCCGTAGATTGAATATGGTAGTTGGTGTATTAAATACAGAACTGCAAATCAATGATATGGAAAACTCTATCAATAACCAAGTTCGTCAATCTATGGAAAAAGCACAAAAAGAATATTTCTTGCGTGAAAAGATTCGTATTATCCATGATGAATTAGGTGACAAAATGGATCCTGATCAAGAGGCAGAAGAGTTACGAGAAGAGCTGGCGAAACTAGAGTTGCCAGAGGATATCCATAATCGTATTGACAAAGAGATTACGCGATATAGTCGTATGCCACAAATGATGCCAGAATCCAATATTTTGCGTAATTATATTGATTGGTTATTGCAGCTCCCTTGGAATACACTGTCTGATGATCGCTTAGAATTGAAAGAAGCCAGCGAGGTGCTTGATGGTGACCATTATGGTTTAGAAAAAATCAAGAAACGGATTCTAGAATTTTTAGCAGTGCGCAAGTTATCTGGTAAACAAGGCGGTTCTATTTTATGTTTAGTAGGGCCTCCAGGGGTGGGTAAAACATCCTTGGCTAGTTCCATTGCAAAAGCAATGAATCGTAAGTTTATCCGTGCTTCCTTAGGTGGTGTTCGAGATGAAGCTGAAATTCGTGGGCATCGTCGTACCTATGTAGGAGCCTTACCAGGTCGTATGATTCAAGGACTAAAGAATGCTGGTACTCGAAACCCTGTATTCTTGCTTGATGAAATTGATAAGTTAGCGTCTGATTATAAAGGGGATCCATCCTCTGCCTTATTAGAGGTGTTGGACCCTGAGCAAAATAGTACTTTCAGTGATCATTACATTGAAATTCCATTTGACTTCTCTGATGTATTTTGGATTACTACTGCTAATGTAGCAGGGAATATTCCTAGACCATTATTGGATCGTATGGAAATCATCGAGCTCAGCAGCTATACAGAGGAAGAAAAACTAGAAATTGCTAAACGCTACTTAGTGCCAAAACAAATTGAAAAACATGGTTTGCAAGAGCAAGGAGTGAAACTATCCGATGCTGTATTAAAACGTGTTATCGCTGAATATACTCGTGAAGCTGGTGTACGTACCCTAGAAAAAACGATTGCTAAGATTTGTCGAAAACTAGCATTTGCTGTGGTTACAGAAGGTGAAAAAGCACCAAAAGTAACGGTAAAGAATTTGGAAGATTATTTAGGTACCCCTAAATTTGTAGAAGAGTCTCGTGAAAAACAAGCTCAAGTAGGTCTTGTATATGGTCTTGCTTGGACCTCTGTAGGTGGCGTGGTATTGCCATGTGAAGCGACAACCATGCAAGGCACAGGGAAATTAAACTTAACCGGTAGTTTAGGCAAGGTCATGCAAGAATCTGGTCAAGCGGCTATGTCTTATATTCGTCATCGCCAAAGTGAGTTGAAATTACCAGAAAAATTCCATAAGGAACTGGATATTCATGTGCACTTACCAGAAGGGGCTACGCCTAAAGATGGCCCATCTGCAGGGATTACGATGACCTTGGCTATTGTATCTGCGTTAACCGGTAGAAAAGTACGATCTGATATTGCCATGACAGGTGAAATTACTTTGCGTGGTAGAGTGTTGCCAATCGGTGGTTTGAAAGAAAAATTATTAGCTGCACTTCGCTATGGAGTGAAAGAAGTACTTATTCCTGAAGGCAATAAAAAGGATATCCAAGACTTACCAGATATCGTAAAAGAAGGATTGCTTATTACTCCTGTAAAAACGATGGAACAAGTATTAGAAAAGGCATTACTATGAAGAAAAAACCAGCAGTAAAACGCCATCCAAAACCAGTGTATACTAGAAAAGAGATAACAGGTCCACGCATCATCGCAGCAAAATATATAGCGTCTGCGGTAAAGGCGGATCAATACCCAGAAGGTGATACCATTGAAATCGCCTTTTTGGGACGATCCAATGTGGGAAAATCTTCTTTGATTAACTCTTTATGTAATTATAGAGGATTAGCACTGGTCAGTGGTACGCCGGGTAAAACAAAAACGATCAACTTCTTTAGTATAGAATCAAAAGAAGATTTACCAGATGATATGGAACGTCGTTTTGATTGGTTCTTAGTGGATTTACCAGGGTATGGATATGCTAAAACAGGAGGCTCCAATACCAATATTTGGTCTTCTTTTATTGCTAATTACATTTTACAAAGCGAACGGATGATGCTATTGTGTTTACTCATTGATGGGCGTCATCCAGAGTTGCCCATTGATCAGGAGGCCTTTGATTGGTTGCAATCACACGGAGTACCTTTGCAAATTGTGGTAACAAAAGCGGATAAGTTAAAAATGAATGAGCGACAAAAACAGTTAAAAACTATTGAAGAGCGATACCCAACAGGGTATCCACCAATTTTGTACAGCTCTTTAAAGCATACAGGTCGTGATCGTTTATTAGCACGTATTAATGCAGTCTTATTGGGGGAAGAGGAATGAGTATTCTTACAGATGCACAAATGAAACTGCGCGTATCTAAAGATTTAGAGCGTGTAGAAACATATTTGCAACAATCTCTACAAACTGGTGCAGAAGATTTTAATGCACTCATTCGTCCTCTTTCCGCAGGGGGCGGCAAGCGATTACGGGCGCAATTGTGTTTGTTGATTGCTTTGAGTGGAGATTCTAATCAAGAAGATAGAGTGCGTATGGCGGCGGCTATTGAGATGCTGCACTTGGCTACACTCATTCATGATGATGTGTTAGACCAAGCAGAAGTACGCCGAGGAGTCACGTCCATTCATTGCACAAAAGGCAATAAAGTGGCGATTCTTAGTGGAGACTATTTATTTGCTAAAGCATTTGGTATTGTAGCTGAAATCGGGTCCATTCCATGTTTGACCATTTTTTCTGAAATTATTTCTGCCTTGGTAGAAGGCGAATTTATGCAAATGGAAGATGTGTACCGATTAGATCAAGGTACAGAACGATACCTATTAAAAACACAAAAGAAAACAGCAGATTTCATTGAAGGTTGCTTAGCATTAGGTGGTATTCTTGGTGGATGGTCAGAGGAGCATATTCAATTATTGCGCACCTATGGTCATGGCTTGGGCATGGCATTCCAAATTACTGATGATGTGATGGATTATCGTGAGCAAATAGTCACTACAGGTAAGCCAGTCGGCAAAGATGTGAAAGAAGGTATTTTGACATATCCTTTATTATCTGTCGTAACTCCTGACAATACAACGCATGTAACGAATATGATTGAAGACATTCGCAATGGAAAAGATACAAAGGAATTGATGGAGTATGTGACGGCTAAAGGTGGTATCGATCAAGCCTTAGCTCTTGAGGCAACATATCGTAAACAAGCGGAGACAGCCCTACAACAACTACCATCTTTCAAAGGAAAAAATATTTTGGAAACTGTTCTTGAGAAATTGTCGAACCGTAAGGTGTAGTATGAAAGAATTTCAAGTAAAAAACTTTGAAATGAGTGCCAAACGTCCATCCTTGAATAGTGTCATAGAACAAAGAAAGCGTCTTGCTCAACAACAGGTAGAGCAAGACGCCTTGTTGCAACAGGATACCTATACAGAAACAGAAGCGAAACTTATGCAAGAGGCGTCCTCCATGTCTGTGGTGGACCACTTAAGTGAACTTCGCACACGTTTAGTAATCGCTATAGTGGCAATTATTATAGGTACCTTGGGGGCGTACTATTATGTGGAAGATATTCTGCAAATTTTAGTGGCACCAGCAGGAAAATTATATTATACAAAACCAACAGAAGCCTTTTTTACATATATGAAGATTTCCTTAGTAGCAGGTTCTATTGTATCTAGTCCTGTGTGGTTTTATCAGATTTGGGCTTTCATTGTACCGGCCTTGTCGAAAGGCGAGAAGAGGGTCACTTTTATGGTGGTGCCTACAGCGGTGGTCTTATTTGTGGTAGGTGTACTATTTTCATATTACTTAGTATTGCCTATGGCTATTCAGTTTTTTATTGGCTTTGGTACAGATGAATTACAACCATTATTTTCTATAGGGCAATATATCGATTTTGTGATTGCCTTTATTTTACCCTTCGGAATTACGTTTGAACTGCCGCTTATTTTGATTGCTTTGGGTATACTGGGTATTCTTTCATCTGATCGATTACGAGAATATAGGAAAATGTTTATTCTCTTGGCTTTTATTATCGGTGCAGCTATTTCTCCGACCCCAGATATGTTATCACAAACTATGATTGCGGGACCTATGATTTTACTCTATGAAATTAGTTATGGTGTATTACGATATATTGTAAAAGTATGAGCATTTGGTTCATATTATGTTCATAATTATAGTGTATACTGATTCAGAAACTAATTAGTGTATATAAAGGATGTAATATGAGACGAAAGATAATCATAGGTATCCTGAGTATTTGTGCTATTATATCTGCTGCAGTAGGCACATGGTATTGGTATAATGCCAAGCAAAATAGTATATCTATGGAGTCCACATCGATGGATGCGGACACTGTTAAGCTAAAAAAGGTGGCTTTACCAGAAACAAAAGTTGTGCCCACAACAGATAAGGTAGAAGCTAATGATGGATCTGACCCTATTATGGTAGATGCCAAAGGGGCAGTTAATCTGTATAAAAAACAATATCCAACGGCGCAAATTAAAGGGATAACCTTTGCAGAACAAGATGGACGCAAAAGCTACGAAGTAGCAGGTGTTTCTTCGGAGGCTGGTCATAGTGTGATGATTGATGCAACCACTGGCCAAGTTCTAAGTGCAGAAGTAGATACAGCACCAGAAAATTTAAAAGAATCTACAGCTATCGACTTAGGAAATGTAATTAATCCTGATGAGGCAAAGCAAGTGGCTATTACTATTTTAGGTAGTAGTGCTCGTCTAATACGATGGGAACTTGAAACAAAAGAATATGTGGCTAGATACCATATGGTATTAGATGTGAACGGTGACATTATGCATGTTGTTATTGATGCTAATTCCAGTCAGGTAATCGAAGTGACTAAAGAAGGATAAAAGCTATTCAATCCAAAAAGGTTGAATAGCTTTTTTGTGTTATTTCTGTTGTAATAATGGATCTACTATACCATTATCAGTGAAAGCCTGTTCTCGATCACGGCATGTGCCACATGTATGGCATGGGGTAGAGCCGCCTTCATAACAAGACCAGGTAAGGTGGTAAGGAACCTGTAAACGCAATCCTTCTTGTATGACTTGGGATTTGTTCATATCATTGAGAGGAGCATAGAGGCGCACTTTGTTATAAGAACCGATGTAAATGGCTTCATTCATATGATGGTTGAAGTCAGGTCGACAGTCTGGGTACGCATTGCCTGCAGCATCATCAGCATGGGCGCCGATATAGATGGTCACTTCTTCCTCTGGATATAGACTGAGAGCTAAACTAGCCGCCATGGATAAAATTAAGCCATTTCGGAACGGCACATAGGTGGATACTGAGCCGGTTTGGGCAATTTGTTCACCATAGGTACGGTGATCGATGCTTTCAGAAGAAGAAGATAAGAGGGACGAGTTGGAGTAGGACATCACTTGAGTCAGGTCCAGTTCATAATGGGAAACGCCATAATACTGGGCAATGGCTTTGGCGGAATCTAATTCTTTCTTATGCTTTTGCCCATACCAAATGGACAAGGCGCTCACATTGTCTGAGCCAAGGGCATCGATGGCCATAGCTAAGCAAGTGGTGGAATCTACCCCGCCACTGGATAATACTAATGCTTTCATAGGAAACCTTTCATGGAAATAAAAAAATTATAAGTGAGTACTGACATAGAACAGATGATGTACTATAATAGTAAGGATAAGATTGTTATAAAAGGAGATAGTATGCGTTTACGTAGAAAACCATGGATTGATGAAGCAATCCTAGAATATAATACATATACTGTACTAGAGAATCACGAAGTTTTCAAGGGAAAATGGCGTGAAAGTTTTGCAGATCCATCTAAACCTTTATATATGGAATTAGGGACGGGAAAAGGCAAGTTCATTGCTGGTATGTGTGAAGCCCATCCAGAAGCAAACTTTGTGGGCTTTGAAGTGCAAATTGGAGTGCTATACTATGCCGCTCAAAAGTTATTTGAACAACAAGCTGAGAATGGTAAAGTTAGCTTATTTGATATTGCGGGGATTGAAGAAGTAGTAGCACCAGGAGAGGTAGACCGGTTCTATATTAACTTCTGTGATCCATGGCCAAAAGCTAAGCATGCGAAACGTCGATTGACCTATCACACCTTCCTAGATCGATATGCACGATTGTTGAAGGAAAATGGAGAAATCCACTTTAAAACAGATAATGAAGGCTTGTTTATGTTCTCTTTGGAGGAGTTTACAAACTCTGGTTGGACATTAAAAAATGTAAGTTATGATTTACATAGTACGGATATGCCTAATGTGCGCACAGAATATGAGGAAAAATTTAGTGCCAAAGGGCAGCCAATTTTCCGCTTAGAGGCTATTAAGCCAGCTAAAGGAAGTGATACGACAGATGCAGGAAAATAGTCATACTTCATCTAAGCCATCATCTAGTGTATGGCAAAATATTCGATCTTTTTATCATAGTATTATTAAGCATGATGGACAAGGTATATTAGTGCCTCTTTTTGGGATTATTTTAATAGGATTTTTTAATGGTTACAGTGCTACCTATACTACGACCCTACAAGGGGGAGATAATTGGAAACCATTTTGGTTCTTATTAGGTAAACAACTAGTCTTTCTAGGGGCTGGTATTCTTGTAGCCTGGAGATTCTATTTGTTTGATTACCGTAAATGGGCAGACTCAAAGGTACAACTAAAGATGTTTTTGTTTTTACTCTTTTTGTTGCTCATTGTATTTTTACCCTTCTTAGGGCATGGCGCTAATGGTGCGCGACGTTGGATTGGATTGCCTTATGGAATGACATTACAGCCATCTGAATTTGCTAAACTAGCAGCTATTATTTGGGCGGCCTATAGTATTGATAGACATGTGAAAAAGCATGGGAGAATGTACTTGTATGAATATTATGATTGGGGTGGGAATACACGGTTACATGGACTTTGGAGTTGGTGGAATCGTGTCATAGGAAAACTAAATGCCCTGTGGAAGGCCCTGCGAGGTACACCGGGGATATTTCACCCTAACTTATTAGTGCCAGCTGTATTTACAGTTCCTTTTGTGTATGCTTTCATTACTATGTTTCAACCAGATATGGGAACAGCTGTATTAATTTTCAGTTTTCCCGTGATCATGACCTTTTGCGTAGGCTATTATAAAGGGCATAGGAAATATCTAGGTATAGCATTTGGTGTTGTACTAGCTATTGCGTATCCCTTAATTGCTTTTGTGTCCTATCGACTGGATCGGGTTCGTGCCTATTATGATCCATGGTCAGATACTACAGCTAATGGATATCAAGTGACGCAGAGTATACTGAGTGTATCGATTGGTGGTTTTTGGGGAGAAGGCTTTACAAAGGGAATTTCCAAATATAATTATTTGCCAGAGGCTCATACAGATTTTGCTTTTTCTATTTTTTCACAAGAATTTGGCTTACTAGGTGTGTGCTTGGTTATCTTTTTGTTTCTTTGGTTTACAAAATATGGACTTTCCATTGCTCGTCAATCTAGAGATTTATTAGGTCAAGTGTTAGCGGTAGGTCTTACATTTTTTATTACTATTCAAGCATTTTTTAATATTGCTATGGTGGTGGGAATGCTACCAGTAACGGGGGTACCCTTACCCTTTATTAGTTATGGGGGATCCTCTTTGGTGACAAATTTTGCTGTCATAGGAATATTATTAAATATTGCGCGCCGTAATGAATATGCACGCAAACAAATAGGAACGACACGTCATTTGCCGTCCATTGGCGAAGAAACGCGCCATCGTTTTCAACCTAAGTCTTAATGTTTTAAGTGTGATTCACACAGAAAGAGATGCACCATGAAAGATTTTATTGATGTTCACGAACGCCCGTCTTTCGCTAAGTTATTGCCACTTAGTTTTCAGCATTTATTTGCTATGTTTGGGGCTACTGTATTAGTACCATTCTTATTGAAAGTTGACCCAGCGACGTCCCTGTTCATGAACGGTATTGGAACTATTTTATACGTATTAATTTGTCAAGGAAAGATTCCTTCCTATTTAGGTTCTAGCTTTGCTTTCATTGGACCAGTAGGTGCTGTGGTAGCCTCTGGCATGACCTATGGAGCAGCACAAGGTGGTTTTATTGCCTTTGGTGTGTCCTTTATGCTATTGGCTTTGTTAGTTAAATTCATTGGTATTAAATGGATTGATGTATTATTCCCTCCTGCCGCAATGGGCGCGATTGTTGCGGTTATCGGTTTAGAAGTTGCCCCTGTAGCTATGGGTATGGCAGGTATCATTGGAGATCAATGGCAAAGCTTTGGCATGACTCATGAGCAAGCGTTATTTTTATCCTTATTTTCCTTATCTGTGACAATCTTGGGCACCGTATTATTCCGTGGATTCTTTGCAGTGATTCCAGTATTAATTGGTGTGGTATCTGGCTATGTAGCTGCTGCAATCATGGGAGTAGTAGACTTCGCAAGCGTAGCCAATGCTCCTTGGTTTGCATTCCCTCAATTCTATGAGCCAGAATTTAATATCAATGCTATCTTAATGATTATGCCAGCTTTATTCGTAGTATTTGCAGAACATGTGGGTCATATTGTAGTAACAAGTAATATCATTGGCCGTGATTTAATGAAAGATCCAGGATTGAGCCGTTCTTTATTTGCAGATGGTTTATCCAATGTGTTATCCGGTTTATTTGGTGCTACACCGAATACAACATACGGAGAAAATATCGGTGTTATGGCGATTACACGTGTATTCAGTACCTTTGTTATCGCTGGCGCCGCAGTACTTGCTATCTTGTTCTCCTTCGTTGGTAAAGTTGCAGCTTTAATCCATGCTATCCCAGTTCCAGTAATGGGTGGTGTAAGTATTTTATTATTCGGTATCATCGCTGCCTCTGGTTTACGTATGTTGGTAGAACGTAAAGTGGATTATACAAAATCTTCTAATCTAATTTTAACCTCTGTAGTACTAGTTATCGGCTTGAGCGGTGCTAAATTAGCAATCGGCCCAGTGGTACTGCAAGGTATGGGATTGGCAACAGTAACAGCCATCTTATTGAGCGTTATCTTTGCGATTTTCCGTAAAACAGGACTTGGAAATGCGGAACTCAAAGATTAATCTTGCTCCGCTATGTAGCCTGTGGCGATCTTGACTAAATATTGCAAAAGGAAGAGCACGGGCTCTTCTATATATGATGGTCACGTTCAATTAAAAGCATATCAAGCAAATAAAGAGCACGGCACATTCCTTCAGAAACGGTATTTCATAATGTTTCTTCAGGAACATGCCGTGCTCTTTTAGGGTATATGTAATTATGATATAAATGAACATGACATTATCATAGTTTGTTTACAGCACACCGTGCTCTTCTTGTGTTTGTGTCATGTAGATAGTAAGGGTCGCCACGAGGCTACTACGCATAACTGCGATTCTGCGGGGAAAAGAGAGTGATATATTCCTCCACAAACTGATACTACGTTAGGTTTGTTCCGGAGTATATCGCTCTCTTTTGCATAGATGAAACTTGGCAGTTAAGGAATGTGACATAAGCTAACAGCCTACGAGCATGTAGCGCTCTTTCGGGTGGGTGCTCAAGGGGGGAGCACACGGTGCTCTTCTTGAGTTTATGTAATGTAGATAGTAAGGAACGCCACGAGGCTACTACGCATAACTGCGGTTTTACGGGGAAATAAAAAAGCTGTTATCATGTTGATAACAGCTTATTGTGGCGGAGAGGGTGGGATTCGAACCCACGGCCCCTTGCGGAGTCACTGGTTTTCAAGACCAGCTCCTTAAACCACTCGGACACCTCTCCAAATATAAAAACTAGGTATAGTCTATCATTGAACTAGACCTTTTGTCAATCAGAATATGATGTATATTTGTAGTGCTTATTTTAGAAGAGCTTTTTCAAATATTCTGAAGAATAGGTGTTATGAGATACGCATGAATTATTGTAGTATGCTGTCATACTAGCTTTACACCATAGAATCGGTCAAAGTATAATTAAAGAATAAAGATGTGAATTTAAGGTGCATATGTTATAATCTTATGCAGATTAGATCTGTATAAATAGGTTTGTGGTATTCCATAGGAGGTATTACATGAAGAAAGGGTTTACTCTTACACAAACAGGTATACTACTGACTTTGTGGTTAACGTTTTTGTTAAGTTTTGTGATGCGCTTATCATGGTCATCGTTGATGCCAATTGTAAATGAAGCGTTACATTTTACAGCGCAGCAAGGAACGTCTTATTTGACGGCTTTTTATTTTGGTTATGCATTGACTGTATTACCAGGAGGGCTGTTAGCGGATCGATTTGGCTATCGTAAATCTATCTTAGGTAGTTTAGTGGCTATGGCTATTGTAACGGGGCTTATGAGTACTGTGCAAAGTTATGAATATGGCTTAGTGTTGCGCTTCTTATTAGGTATTGTATCAGGCCCTGTACAATCTGCTTGTTTGAAAGCTATTGGAGAGCATTTCAGTGCAGAACAACGTGGTACCGCTGTAGGTATTTTCATGAGTTGTACATCATTTGGGATTACCGTGGTTAACGGATATGCACCATTTGTGGCTGTCCATTACGGATGGCAAATGGCATTTTTAATTACCGCTTTATTGCCATTACTAGTATTCTTTTTAGCTTTGTTTACGGTGAAAGAAGTACAAGCTTTCAGAAAGAACCATACAGTAGAAGCACAAGGAACAGAGCAACGGTGCATGTCATTAGCACAAAGCTTACGTTTTGTGGGAACAAACCGCAACATTTTATTGTTAGCAGTGATGGGATTTTTTGCAACAGGTACTACTTGGGGTGTTACCACTTGGGCTAACTTGTATTTGGTGAAACAATTGCATGTGACACCTATCTTTGCAGGCGCTATTATGAGTATTTACGGTATTGCAGCAGTGATTGCCAAACCGACTATCGGATTCATTTCAGATAGAATTTCTTTACCACGAAACTATTTAGCGGCCATCGTTATGTTTTTGTTCTCTCCAGCTTTGCTAATCTTTGCGAACACAACCAATCCAGATATGTTATACATTACAGCCCCTCTATTAGGTATGGGAGCATTTATGTATAGCCCATTAACCAATGCTATCATTATCCAAGCAGCACCACCAGAACTAAGAGGAACTACAGCGGGATTCGTAAATCTATTTAACCAAATTGGCGCACTCACAGCACCTATCATTTTATCCACAGTATTAACAGCTACAGGCAATTACCAAACAGCTTTAATGGCATTGTCCATCTCCCCAATTATTGGAGCTATTTTATTGTCATTAATTCGACTAAAATAAGAATATACGCTTTTATGAGTTATTCCTTATAACTTTGAGGAATATAATGTAAAAGTGGCATGTCCAAAGAACACCATAAAGATATCATCGTGACGCAAGTTTCATTTGCGAAGATTCAGATTTTGTGAGACAATAAGAGTAAAGAAAAGGAATTTTCAAGTCTATGTCGAATTATAGTGATATAGGCAAGTTACATAGTAGCACAGTGACAATATGGAGGAGGTCTTACTATGGTGGAATATAAAAAAATAATTGTTCCTGCAGATGGATCGGAAAATGGTAAAAGAGCGTTAGAACATGCATTGGCAATTGTTAAACGTAATGATGCGGAATTGATTTTAGTGCACGTAGCAAACATTGTATCCGCAATTTCTAATTTTGACCAAACTCCAATCAGTGGTGGTTATGTATCTGAACAAATTGCTGAAGATATGGAAGAAACAGGTAAAAAAATCTTGAGCGAAGTAGCAGAAGAGGTACCAGCTGATATGAAAGTCAAATGCGTCTTTGAAGTAGGGTCTCCTGGACCTGCTGTATTAGCGGTAGCTAAAAAATATGATGCAGACTTAATTGTTATGGGGAGCCGTGGATTGGGACCTTTAAAAGGTTTATTTATGGGTAGTGTAAGTAGTTATGTAACTAGTCATTCCACATGTCCAGTATTGATTGTTAAATAATAGGATATAAGGCTTTGTTCTCTGAGCAAAGCCTTTTTTTATGGAGAGGCATATGAATGTAAAACATATACATTGGTTGCACAAAGAGCTTGACCAATGGAAAGAAGAGGGAATTATTTCAGAAGAACAGAGCCATCAGCTACAAGCAAAGTACGGTTTTATCCCTAAAGAGGGCCCATCTTGGACACGATTAATTACAGTTTTAGCTGGAGCTATACTTATTTTGTTGGGAATTATTTTGCTTTTTGCGGGATACTGGTATGGTTTTTCACCTAATGGACGATTTGACTGGTCCTTGGCAATCTTGTTATTAGCTATTGCTGTGGTCGGTGGTGGTGTATGGAAAGCAAAGCCAGCTAGCATGATAGCAGAAAGCATTACTGTTATTTATATGGGACTGTTGACAGCCACTACTTTGTTGGTAGCAGATACTTTCTATACAGGCGAGCATATGGGGCTATATGTGCTTATCATTCTTTGCTGTGCCTTGCCGATTATTTATGTCTTGGACTCGGCTCTAGGTATGATTTTATATCTTATTGGTGTATTGGGGTGGAGTTTTTCTAGTCATCCTCTAAATACTTGGGTAGGGCCTGTAGCAGTGGGAGGACTTTTATTAGTAGCAGTACCATACTATATCCGTAGATTTGGTAAGTATCAGGGGTCGAAAGATTCCTTGTTAGTATCTGTATCTTGGGCCTTTATTGGTGCCATTTTTGGGGAAGTATTCTTCATCTTATCCACCTATGAGCCACAAATGAATTTATTTTTTATTAGTGTATTGGGCGCCGTTACCTACGGCTTAGGCACATTAGAAAAGAAAATTGCCCTCTTAGCACTTCCTTGTAAAGGCGTAGGTGCCATTGCTCTGTTGTACACCATTGTGGAAGGTACTTACATTAGTACATGGATGCGCATTGGTGAAAGCACCATGGCATGGTGGCTATGGTTTTGCATGGTATTGAGCTTAGGTATAGCAGTTCTTGTATTGCGTCGTTTAGTATTAGCTAAGCGTATTGAAAGTACTATCGGACTGATTCCTTTTGTAATCTTTGGATGCTATGTGGTCACTGTCTCTGGGGCGACACCTATTTTGACGTCCATCCTATTTAATGCATATATTTTAGTAGCAGCTTTAGGGACTTTTATTCGTGGCACCTTGGTGAAAAAGGTGAGCTTATTGAATAGTAGTATTTTAACGCTAATTGCTATGTTTGGAGCTCGATTCTTTGATCCTAGCTTTACTTTTGTGGAGCGAGGTGTATCGTTCTTAGTGTTAGGGGTTATTGTATTAGGTATCAATGCCTTATATTTATGGCGTAAACGACTACAAAGGGTTAAGGTAAATCAGCGTGTTCGACAAGCTCGTCGTCAGTCACCAGATTCAACAGTGGAGGAATTCCCGTTGGGAGAGCAAGCTGTATCAAAGGACGTGAAAGTAGTAGACTCTGAGGGTGTAGTGAAGGAGGAAGAACGATGAGATATCAAAAATGGATTGTCTTTGCTCTGGCTGCCATCGTTGCCTTGCTGAGCCAGTTCTACATTCAACAACGTTATACAACTTTGCTACAAGGTGGTACAGAATATCAATGGCCTGTGAAAGTAAGTCGTCATATTGGTTGGGTACCTTCGGACTATTTAGAAGTGGAATTTTTAGGATCTTATGCCAATTGGGAAGGTAAAGAGACCCCAGAAGTAGGTCATGAGGTATATGTCATTGTCACACCTAAACAGTCCGGTGTATTACAAGTTGTATCAGCCACAGATGAAACACCGAAAGATCAAGAATATATTCGGGCTAATGTAAAGCGATTTGACCATGGAGTGGTGGAGTTTTCCATTCCTTTCAATCGTGTCAAAGTAGACCTTAGTAAAGTGGATAAAAAATTCTATACGAATTATCGTGGGACATTGATTGGTACTATGAAATTACGTGATGGATATGGGGTAGTTACTGGTGTCTATGCCAAAGGTGTACCCTTAGAATTAGCCACGCCAGAGAGTGTAGTGGATCAAGAAAAAGATTCTCGTGTTCTTTTGGAAAAAATTGGTGATACAGAACAGGAAAAAAATGATATAATAGTAATACCAAACTCTAATTAGAGAGAATGGATTACTATATGATAGCGAGGTTAAGATGGAAACAAATCAACAAGAGTTGGAAACACAATTGTTAGCTGAACTATTCAAGGTCCTAGGGGATCCAACGCGGTTGCGTATTGTTAGACATCTGCTTCAGAAAGAAATGTGTGTAACTGAAATTGCAGATTCTATGGATATGGGCCAGTCAGCTATATCTCATCAGTTACGTGAACTATCTAGCAATGTATTGTTACATTGTTAGATAGTTTTTTAGAGTTTTATGCTTTTATGGCAGAGTAGGGTATCGCATAGTTTTTATATCGTGTTATTGATCTAGACTATTGACTGCTATACAGTTACATAGCAGACATGAATGTACCTGTATACGTTAATTTGTTTACTATATCAAGTGAATTGACGCATCAAAGTGTTAGCTATAAGGGGAATACATAGTATGCCAATAATATAGCTAGAGGCATAGTAAAAGAGGAAAGAACTGTAGTGGCTAGTACAATTTGTGTAGCTAGTTCTGGATTGTTGTTCATTTCCACAGCCATAAGAGCGGTATTTACGGCTGATGGGACTGCGTAAGCGATGATAATACTTTGCGCTGCAATAGCACTTAATGGTGTGTAGTACGATCATTACGTCTTTTTTGATGAAGTTCCAAGGTGTTCGATTCAACTGTACTCCTAGGGTGAGCATGGCTGCACCAACAAAACAACGGCCGAATATATCTAAAGGTCCCCATATAATGGTTTGCGTGAAATCGATAGGAATGTAGTAATGAGCAATGATGGATATAGGCACACAATACATAATAGGAATATGTAAGATGGTACGCAAAGATTCTGCGGTGGTTAATTTCCCTTTGCCAGCTTGATAAAATCCTAGAGAATTACAGAACACAGTTTGGATAATAAAAGTAGCGATAATAGCGATAACCCCATCATGTAAATAGGGGGTAGATCCATCGATGATGTATGGATCATTGGCAAAGACGAAAGTCCCTAAGGCTACTCCTAAGTTACCAATGTTGGAAAACATCACTGCATTGCGAACAATTTCTGTTTTTCCTAAGTCATAGCCTTGCCATTTTGCTACGATGCCAGCTAGGGCGGAGTTGGCAAATAAGATAATGAAAGCACAGGCGAATATTTCAAAACTTTCATGGGTTAAATTGGTGACATAAAAAGATTTT
>QWCZ01001271.1_pt1 | contig 17841 bp, 18 predicted proteins | sample 1972651 | NCBI WGS metagenome assembly QWCZ01 (sample SAMN09866695, study PRJNA288562) | Human oral metagenome isolate pre1_saliva, whole genome shotgun sequencing... | isolation source: mouth | host: Homo sapiens | place: USA: California
AGAAGATGATTTTGAAGATATTGATGAAACTGTCTGGTATCTTATGGATCTAGCAGAAGAATTTGACGGGGAATATGATGGCTGGGCATGCCCTATTGTGAAGTAGCGTGAAATGGCACTTTAGACAAAAGGAACGAGATGAAAACCTCCTTTAAAAATATAGATTTCAACAGGCTCTTTGTTAAATAAGGTTGATGAAACAATTTTAACAGAAAATAACGATATTTTTTGTCTCATTTTATTTTATAACTCAGATAAGTATAAATAAAGTCTCTTGACAGCCGTATGAGTTCTGCGAGCTTAATGAACATAGGTACTTCGAACTAATACGGACGTCAGAGACTAACTTTTATTATTTAAATTTATACTTTCATAACCTTAGGTGAAGGACGCTTCAATGGAAAGTATATTGGTTTACAACAATTTATGGATGAATATACAAACTCAGAATTTGAAATCATTATTGAAGGCTATTATGGCAACACAACTACATATACAGGATGGCTTCGGGAAGACGGAAAAAGACCAGTGACGGCAATTATGTATATTTGGAATAGCGGAGATATGGTGTATAAGGTAAAAAAATAAACAATTTAAAACAATAATTTTATAAAGGAGAAAAGCTCATGAACAAATTTGAGAAGAGAAAATTGTTACAAGAATATCAAATCAAACAAATGGAAGAATTTGAAGAGAACTTACCGATGGAAAAGAAATTATTTTATGAATTATTTGATTATCTAAATGATAAATCAGAAACGGTAGAGTACGATTTTTCTTTAACAAATGAGTTTTTGAAAGATAAAAATGTGGATATTGAAAAGGTTATAGAATTTTTGCGAGAAAATGGTGCTGGTTGTGATTGTGAAGTGATTTTTAATGTTGAGGAAAAGTTTGAAGAATAAATAGAGAAGTAGACGGTGAGTCTTATGAAGATATTGTAAGACTAGCAAAAGAATATATAGACTCCGTAGGCGGATTTGAAAAATTTGCCGAGTGGGGTCTTTTTTAATAAAAATAAGTTGACACTTTTTAAATAAAAGTTTATAATTTTTGTAAACAATAAAAATAAAAGGAGTGTTACTATGTTAGGAAAAGAAATAAAAGAATATGGACCAGTATTTAATTCAGATGATTTAATGGTTGTACATTTACATTTAGAAGCTGGACAAAAAATTCAACCTCATGATCATCCAGGACAAGAAATATTTTTTACAGTTGTTGATGGAGAAGTTGAAGTTTATTTAAATGAAGAAGAAACACATGTGTTACAACCTAAAAAAGTTTTAAATTTTAAAGGAGAAGCAAGAATTTCTGCTACTGCTTTAAAAGAAAGTGATGTATTTGTATACTTAGTAAATAGAAGAAAATAAAAGAAAAAATAAATTAAATAAATTGGAGAAAGATTATTAATTATTTTGTGAAAAATAAAATAAATAATAATCTTTTTTTATAAATTTCTCTAAAAAAGTTATTCTTAAATCGATCTTAATTATGAGTTATGAAAGTGAAAAAGTATAGACCATTTCTTGAAAAATAATATATAGTAAGTCGTTCTTTTTTAACTTAATTTAATGTCAAATTTAGCTAAGAGGTGATAGGTATGCTAGAAACTATAAAAAATGGTATGTACAAGATTAATCTGTATCAAATAAATATTGGGAAGAATTAAAAAAAATAATATTCCTATACTTATACTTTTCCATATTCTTCTAATATCTATCATTAAAAAATATTTTTGACTTTCAAAATAATTTTTAACTGAAATTACTATTAAAAAATAAATTACTTTGAAAAATATACTTGTTATGTCTATAATAATATGATAAAATTAAATAAAATAATTTATTAATTTGTAGATAATATATTTATGAAAATATAATTTTTTATATTTTATAAGGAGTAAATATTATTAAAATTACTATTGCAAAAATAAATAATTTAAATAATAATAATTATAGGTGATGAAAATGTCAAAAAATATAAAGGAAGAAAAAGGAATAAAAACATCTAAGATAATTGTAAATGCTATTCTATTGCTGTTGATATTCTTTTTAGGCTCACGTCTATTTATAAGAATTTACTTTAATGAATTTTATTATAAAACTCCTAACTTAGTAGGTCTAAGTTTAGAAGAAGCTAAAAAAACTATATCAAGATCAGCCTTAAACATAAGGGAAATGGGAGAAATTTATTCAGATTTACCTTATGGAACAGTCGCTGTACAAGAGCCAGAAGAAGGAGAAATAGTAAAAAGACATAGAAACATAAAAATATGGGTAAGTAAAGATGAACCATCTGTATTTTTAGATGATTTAATTGGAATGAATTATCTTGATGCAACAGCTGTATTAGAAAAAAATGGAATGTCTGTTCAAGAGGTAAAAAGAATAAAATCTGAGTTACCTATAAGTCAAGTAATAGCAACATCTCCAAAAAGTGGAGAACCTGTATCAAAAGGGCAAAAATTTGTATTTTTAGTAAGTAACGGATTAGAATAATAAGGAGATGAATAAAATACAAGGAGTAGTTATAAATAAAATACAAGGTTTTTATTATGTAGAAATAGAAAACCAAGTTTTAGAATGTAAGTTAAGAGGAGTATTGAAAAAGAAAAATAATAAATATAATTGTGTTGTAGGAGATATAGTTGAAGTTTCAGAAGATAATGCTATTGAAGAAATAAAAGAGAGAAAAAATCTCTTAATCAGACCTATTGTTTCAAATGTAGACTATTTAGCAATACAATTTGCTGCAAAAAATCCTCAAATAGACTATGATAGAATAAATTTTTTATTATTAACAGCATTTTATTTTAATGTAAAACCTATTGTAATAGTAAATAAAATTGATTATTTAACAGCAGAAGAATTAGAAGTTATAAAGGAAAAGTTGCTTTTTTTAAAAAATATAGATGTTCCTTTTTTTATGATTTCTTGCCAAGAAAAAATAAGACTTACAGAAGTTGAGGAATACATTAAAGGAAAAATTACTGTGATTGGAGGACCTAGTGGGGTTGGGAAATCTAGTCTTATTAATTTTTTACAAAGTGAAGTAAAGTTAAAAACTGGTGAAATAAGTGAAAGATTAAGAAGGGGTAAACATACAACAAGGGATTCAAATATGATGAAAATGAAAAGTGGAGGCTATATTATAGATACTCCTGGATTTTCTTCAATAGACCTACCTGACATAAAAAATAGAGAGGAATTAATAGATTTATTTCCAGAGTTTTCAGGAAAAGGAGCTTGTAAATTTTTAGATTGTAATCATATTCACGAACCCGGGTGTAGTATAAAAAAATCTGTAGAAGAAAATATAATATCAGAAGAGAGATATAATTTTTATAAAAAAACTTTAGAGTTATTAAAAGAAAGGTGGAATAAATATGACTGATGAAATTAAAATAGCACCATCTATATTATCAAGTGATTTTTCTAAATTAGGAGAAGAGATTGTTGCTATAGATAAGGCAGGTGCAGATTATGTACATATAGATGTTATGGACGGGAACTTTGTGCCAAATTTAACTTTTGGTCCTCCTGTAATTAAGTGTGTTAGAAAATATACAGATCTAGTTTTTGATGTGCATTTGATGATAGATAGACCAGAAAGATATATAGAAGATTTTGTAAAAGCAGGTGCTGATATAGTTGTTGTTCATGCTGAATCAACTATTCATTTACATAGAGTAATACAACAAATAAAAGCATTAGGAGTAAAAGCAGGAGTTTCGTTAAACCCATCAACATCAGAAGAAGTATTAAAATATGTAATAAATGACTTAGATATGGTGTTAGTTATGAGTGTAAATCCAGGTTTTGGAGGTCAAAAATTTATTCCGGCTGTTGTAGAAAAAATAAAGAAAATTAGAGAAATGAGAGCTGATATAGATATAGAAGTTGATGGTGGAATTACAGATGAAACTATAAAAGTTTGTGTAGAAGCAGGAGCTAATGTATTTGTAGCTGGTTCTTATGTGTTTTCAGGAGATTATAAAGAAAGAATTGATTTATTGAAATCTAAGGGAGGGAAATAATGACAGTAAATATTGAAAGAGTAAATGATGTTTTAGAGGAATATTACAAACTATTTTACAAAACAGAAGATATGGCATTAAAAAGAGGAATAAAAGCTTTAACACATACAGAATTACACATAATAGAATCAATAGGAGAAGATACTCAGCTTACAATGAATGAATTGGCTGATAAAATTGGAATAACTATGGGTACAGCTACTGTTGCAATTTCAAAATTATCAGATAAAGGGTATATTGATAGAGCTAGATCAACTACTGATAGAAGAAAAGTATTTGTATCTCTTACAAAAAAAGGAATAGATGCTTTAACTTACCATAACAATTATCATAAAATGATAATGGCATCTATAACTGAAAATATTCCTGCTGATGATTTAGAAAAATTTGTAAATATATTTGAAGTTATTTTAGAGTCATTAAGAAATAAAACAGATTACTTTAAACCTATGACAATAACAGATTTTCAAGTTGGAACAAAAGTATCTATAGTAGAAATAAAAGGAACACCTATTGTTCAAAATTATTTTTTAAGCCATGGAATTGAAAATTTTAGTCTTTTAACAGTTTTAAATTCTGGAGATAAATCACAATTTAAAATAAAAAAAGAAGATGGAGAAGTTTTAATGTTAGATATACTAGATGCTAAAAATCTTATTGGAGTAAAGGCTGATTAATATGCTATATATAGATGGTATATCAATTTCAAAAATAAAGGAAGAATTGAAGAAAGACTTGTTGTCTAAAAGAGTTAATAGAATTTTTAAAAATAATGAGTATTCTGTATCTCTTCATTTTGGTAAAATAGAACTTTTATTTTCTTGTATACCAACTTTGCCAATATGCTATATAACTAAAAATAAAGAGCAACCAATTTTAGATATAGCTTCATCATTTATTTCTAATTTGAGAAAGTATTTAATGAATTCGAGTCTTGTTAATATAGAACAATTAGGACTTGATAGAATTTTAGTTTTTCATTTTTCAAAAATAAATGAACTAGGAGAAATAAAAAAATATAAAATATATTTTGAATGTTTAGGAAAATTAGCAAATATAATTTTTACAGATGCTGATGACAGAATTATAGATAGTTTGAAAAAGTTTCATTTATCAGAAACGAGTGATAGAACATTATTTTTAGGAGAAGAGTATAAAAGGCCTAAATTTGAAAGTAAAATTTCTCCTTTTGAAATTCAAAAAGAAGAATTTGATGAAAAACAAAAAAACAATAAATTGATGGATATTGAAGGTCTTGGAAAGATATTAGTAAGCAAACTTGAAAATTATGAAATTTTTGAAAATATATTAAAAGATGAAATCAAACCTACAATTTATTTTGAAAATTCTATCATTAAATTAGCGACAGTTTTAGATTTAGCTCCTGTTAGTTTTGATGAAGTAAAAAAATTTGAAACATATTTTGATATGATTAATTTTTTTATTGATTATGAATATAAAGCAACTAGTTTTATGTTATTAAAAAATAAATTAAAAACTACGTTAGATAAAAAAATAAAAAAATTAGAAAAAATTATATCTATGATAAAAAAAGATATAGAAGAGTCTCAGAATATGGAAAATATAAAAAATCAAGGAGATATTTTAGCTTCTGTTCTATATAATGTAAAAAAAGGTATGTCTAATATAAAAGCATATGATTTTTATAATAATAAAGAAATAGACATAGAGTTAAATCCTTTAATAAGTCCTAAAGAAAATTTAGATAGAATTTATAAAAAATATAACAAAACTAAAAGAGGTTTAGTTAATGCACTTAGAAGAGAAGAAGAGATAATGAATGAAATAAAGTACTTAGAAAGTACATTATTGTTTATAGAAACTGCTTCAGATGTAGTTGCATTAAGAGAGATAGAGGAAGAATTAATATCTTATAAATATCTAAAAAGTGAAAATATAAAGAAAAAAAATAAATTAAAAAAACCTATAAATTATGGAATAATAGAAAAGGATAATTATATTATTTTATATGGAAGAAATAATATTGAAAATGATAATTTAACTTTTAAAGTTTCTTCAAAGTCTGATTATTGGTTTCATGTGAAAGATATTCCTAGTTCACATGTCATAGTTAAAACTGATAGATTAACAGATGAAATAATTAGAGAAGCAGCTCAGATAGCAGCTTATTTTTCTAAAGGACTTGTTGGAGATAGGCTATCAGTAGACTATACTTTAAGAAAAAATGTAACTAAACCAAATGGTTCAAAAGCAGGATTTGTTATATATAACAATCAAAAGACGGTTATAATAGATAAAATTAAGATTGATATAGTATAAAAAATCTTGAATTTATTTAATAAAAATAGTATTCTATAATAAAAATGAAAGAGAGGATTAGAATCAATGTCAGTAGATGTAAAAAATGTTGAAATAGTTTTTTTAAAACCTACAAAATTTGAAGATTGTGTAAAATGTGCTGAGTATATTAAAGCAGATAAAATAGTAAATATGAATTTAAGTCAATTAGATGATAAAGATTCAAGAAGAGTATTAGATTATATTTCTGGAGCTATTTTTATTACTAGAGCAGAGATAGTAAATGTTGGAAATAAAGTATTCTGTTCTATTCCAAGAGAAAAACAATATTTGAATGAAACTCAAACTGAGGTGTCTAGCTCAAGAGTTTCTTCATTATATTCAGAAGGAAATGAAGAAGAAGAAATACTTCCTTTTAAAAGATAAAAGATAATAAATAATAAATAAAGTCTCTTGACAGCCGTATGAGTTCTACGAGCTCAATAAACATAGGCTCTTCGAACTAATACGGACGTCAGAGACTAACTTTTATTATTCAAATTTTATACTTTCCTATAGAGTAAAAAAGTCTCCTGATGTCTGTTATCAAGAGACTTTATTTTTTACTTTGAATATTTTTCTAAATATTCGTAAAATAGTTTAGCTGGATTATCTCTTAAAGTTTTTTCAATAAATTCATCAGTTGGATTTTTAAAAAAACCTGTGGCTATCAAAGTTGATAAACCATGAGCAAAAACCCAACAGCTGATTAATAATTCTTGTTGCATTTCTTCATTGATAGAAGCAAATCTATTATCTTTAGAAACTTCAGATTGAATTAAATTTAAAAACCCATCTAGCAGAGATGTGTCAATATTATCTCTCAAAAAAACTTTTGAAAATAATTTTTTTTCTTCCCTTGCAAAAATTGCAATTCCCATACCAATATCTAAAAATTTTATCCCTGTTCTATCTTTAGTTAAGTATTCCATAAATAATTTCTCAGATTTTTTTATTAACTCATCTTTTAAAATTTCCATTGAACCAATAGAACTGTATATTGGAGCTGGAGAAGCCTCTAATATTTTAGCAACATTCCTTGCAGTTATTGCATCTATTACTTCTTCTTTAAATAATTCAAAAGATTTTTCAATAATTAATTCTCTTGAAAATAAAATTTTCTTTGGCATACATTTCTCCTATTAATTATAACTAATTTATTCTTAATATTATTTTAACAAAATTTTATAAATAAAGTCTCTTGATAGCCGTATGAGTTCTACGAGCTCAATGAGCACAGGCTTTTCGAACTAATACGGACATCAGAGACTTATACTTTCTTTAATAAATAAAAAATAATTTAGAATTTTTTAGTTACAGAAAGACCTACAGCTGTTATAGATTTTCTATATTTTTGATTTTCTACATTAGCACCTTTGAATTTTTCTGTAAATGCTCCATCTTTTTTATCATATATAAAATGAGCAACTGAAGCTGTAACAGCTAATGTTTCATCATAGTTATATTTTACTCCAGCTCCTAAAGTATAAGAATTTAAAGCATATTCAGTGTCATTATATGATGAAGATTTAGCTCCAGTTCTAGCATAGTTTACACTTCCAAGTACAGTGAATTTATTATTAATTTTATATTCATTTCCTAAAGCAAGTTCCCAACCATTTTTATAATCATAACCATGTTCGTTTCCACCATAAGCTTGTACTCTATCCATTTTTGCATGACGATTAAAATAGTAATTTCCTGCAAAAGATACTAAGTAATTATCTGTAGCTTGATAAGAAGCACCAACTGATAAGATAGCAGGTAAATCTCTTCTAGTTCTTGTTCCAGGTGTATATTGTGGATAGAAAGTAGATAAACCTAAATCAGTTCCTAAAAGTTTTTCAGTAGGTAATTTATTTTCATGTCCTTTAGATTTGAAATCCATTTTTATTCTTGAATCATATCTAGCGGCTAAATTTAATTTATCAGTGGCTTTATAGTTTACACCTAATTGGAAACCATATCCCCATGCTTCTCTTTTTGCATCAAGATCACCTTGTAGTCCTTTAGCAACTGCATAGGCTGTTTCTTTTTTAGCAGTTGCTAAATTTTTCTCAGTTTCTTGTTGTTTCATGGCAGCTATTTTTGCACTAGGTAAATTTAGTCCTTTAGTTTTAGCATCAACACCCTCACTGACTTTTTTAGCTATTTCCATACCTTTCTTTTGCATATATTCTTGACTTGGGTTAATTCCAACATTTAAGTTTCCATTTAAATTTCTAGTTCCATGAACAACTCTTCCGGCAACAGAGAATGATAATTTATCATCAACTTTAAAAGCTCTACCTAAAGTAATTTGTTCATATTTGTTAGAACCTTTTACTTCAGAACCTTTATCATAAACTCCAACTCCAGCAAGTTTATCTGTGTCTCCTAAAACATCAAGCCCAGAAACACCATCATATTTTAATTTTCCACCACCGGCAATTCCACCAAAGTTAAAAAAGTATGCTCCGTTGTCATCAACAGATGTTAAAGCTACATTAGGTATAGCTTGTCTTAATTGAGCCTTGTGTTGAATTCCTTTATATTCCATTTTTTCATATCCAGTAGCAAATTGTAATCCAACATGCACATATTGCCCTTTATCCCATCTTGTAGTCCCTGCTGGGTTATAATTATTTGCTCCCGCTTGTGTAATACCAGTTTGAGCCTGGTTAGCCAAATAATCTGGTGAATAAGTTTGTATATGGTCTATTGAAGCTGCATAAGCTCCAGTAGAAATTATTGACAATAATAATAAAAGTTTTTTCATTTTATTTCCTCCTTGAATACATACATATAAAATAACAGTTATAATATAACAAATGTATTTTTATTTGTCAAACTTTTATTATAGATTTTTTATCTGATTGAGCATTATATTTATTTTTTATTATAACTTTAGATGATAAAATAGTTACCTTTATATCCTAGTCGTATAAATTCTAGGAAGTTAACAAATACAAGTTCCCCAAAATAATACAGACGTCAGAGACTAATTTTGCTATTTAATTTTATACTTTCCTACAGAATAAATAAAGTCTCCTGACAGCCGTATGACTCTTCCGAGCTCACCGAAATGCTCTCCAGAGTAATACGGACGTCGGAGCCTAATTTTCATATTAAATTTATACTTTGCTAATAAAAATAAAAGAAACTGCCAAAAATGACAGTTTCTATAAAAAAGAAAAATAAGGAAACAATTTAATTAGACTTTATTAATCCAAGTCTATAAGCTTTTAATAATTTTTTTAAATCATTTATTTGAGCTTGAATTTCTTTACCTTTATCAGTGTCTTTTACCTTCATTCTTTTGATTTTATGTTCAACAACAATATGAGAAGATATCATATCAGAATCATTTTTTATGACATCATCTTTAGAATTGAAAGCAAGATGTGAGGCTAATTTTATTCCATAGGAATTGTAAGTTAAAGTATAGCCTGCAATACCAGTAGTAGTTTGATATGCTTTAGAAAAACCACCATCAATTATAAGTAATTTACCATTAGCTTTAACAGGAGATTCTCCTTCTTTTACTTTTACTGGTATATGACCATTTATTATATGTGATGTTTGAGGATTCATTTCAAACTCTTTAAAAATTTTATTACATATTTCTTCATTGTTTATTAATTTATGATAGGGATTTTTATTTTCTTTATGTGTTGTTTTATCATCTATAAAATATCTTTCAAAAGTTTTCATAATATCTTTTCCAAAAAGTGGAGATAATCTTCCAGCCCATAGATACCAAATGAAATCTCTATATTTTTTATTTACTTCAACATTTTTTCTGTCATAATATGCAAGCCTTACAATATTTTCTATCTTGTCCATTAAGGCTTTTCCTTTATAGTAACCGTCCTCTAAGTATAGTTCACTAAATTCTCCGTTTTCTTCCATAGGAATACAAGCATGAAATAATAAATTTGAATTTTGTTTTAGATACATAGAACCTTTTGAAAATAATAAATGTATGTGTTTTTGTAGTTTTTCACTACTCATAAAAGATATTTTTAATTTATCTAAAAGTTCACTTTCTTCTTCTGACAACTCCAATGGTTTATTTTTATTTACAGTTGGAAAATTTAAATCGTTTAATTGATATTCTATTCCATTTAAATTTATACTTCCCTTATCATAGTCTATGTATTTTAAGGATTCTCTTGAACTCATTTCAAGTTCAGGATTTCTTTCAGAGTAAAGTCCTTCAACTTTGAATTGGATAATACTTATAGCTTTATGCATTTGAGCAGTTAGATCATTATCTATTCCCTCTTTAGGTCTAAATCTTTTACATGGATCGTTAGAATAATATTTCATTGCAAAAGTTGCAAGAGGAAGTAAGTTTATTCCATAAGCTTCTTCTAAAATATCATTATTGTTATATCGACAACATATTCTTATGACATTTGCTATACAAGCTTTATTTCCTAAAGCAGCACCTATCCATAAAATATCGTGATTTCCCCATTGAATATCAACATTATTGTATTCTATTAATCTATCCATTATAAGATGTGGACTAGGTCCTCTGTCATATATATCTCCAACTATATGTAAATGATCTATATTTAATCTTTGGATTAAATCTGAAATTGCAATGATAAACTCTTTTCCTCTATCAATAGAAATAATAGTGTCAACAATACATTCAACATATTCTTTTTTGTTGGGAAGCTCTTTTTTTTCATATAAAAGTTCTTGTAAAATATATTCAAAATCTTTAGTCATAGCTTTTCTTACTTTAGATCTTGTATATTTTGATGATACCAATCTACATACTTCAATTAGCTTATAAATAGTATTTGTAATCCATTTTTCAACATTGAAATTATCTCTTTTTAATATAAGTTCAATTTTTTCTTTTGGATAATAAATAACAGTAGCTAATTCTTTTTTTTCAGTTTCAGATAAGGTATCTCCATAAATATCATCTATTTTCATTCTAATAGTACCTGAGCCATTTCGTAGAACATGATTAAAAGCTTCATATTCTCCATGAATGTCAGTCATAAAATGTTCTGTTCCTTTTGGTAAATTCATTATTGCTTGTAAGTTTATAATTTCTGTAGATGTTTCAGCAATATTTTTAAAACTTTTAGATAATAATTCTAAATATTTAATTTCTGTATTCATTTTATTCCTTTCTATTCAAATATGATTGAGCAGCAGCAAGTATGGCAGTTGGTATTCTAAATGGAGAACAACTTATGTAATCAAAATTATTTTTTTCAAAAAATTCTATACTTTTTGGATCTCCACCATGTTCTCCACAAACACCAATTTTTATATTACTTTTTACTCTTCTTCCGTTTTCAACTCCTATTTCAACAAGTTTAGTAACTGCTTTTTTATCTATGGAATAAAAAGGTTCTCCTTCCCAAATTCCTTTTTCTCTATAATCATCTAAAAATTTAACAGAGTCATCTCTTGAAAGTCCCATTGCCATTTGTGTCAAATCGTTTGTTCCAAATGAGAAGAAGTCGGCATATTCAGCTATTTCATCTGCTAGTAGACAAGCTCTAGGAATTTCAATCATAGTTCCTAACTTATATTCTATTTTTTCTTTGTTTTGAATAAATAAATTTTCAATCTCAGTTTCAATTTCTTTTCTTAAATAAGCAAGTTCTTTAGCTTCCATTATGAATGGTATCATAATTTCTGGATAAGTTTTTATCCCTTTTTTAGAAATTTCATAAGCTGCTTCTATGATAGCTTTAGCTTGCATTCTATAAAGTTCAGGATAACTAACTCCAAGTCTACATCCTCTATGTCCTAACATAGGATTTTCATCTTTTAGCTTATGAGTTCTTTTTTCAAGATCATCTAGTGAAATATTTAAAATATTAGCCATTTTTTCTTTATCTTCTGAAGTTTTTGGTAAGAACTCATGTACAGGAGGATCAAGAAGTCTAATATTAGCAACATCACCATCTAATATTTCAAATATATCTAAAAAATCCTTTTTTTGTAATTCATAAAGTTTAGTAAGGGATTTTTTCTTTTCTTCTCCTCTATCACTTAAGATAAAGTTTCTTATAGCCCAGATTTTATCTTCTTTGAAAAACATATGCTCGGTTCTACATAGTCCTATCCCTTTTGCACCAAAAGATTTTCCTTGAGCTACATCTTCTGGAGTATCCTTTTAAAGGGATTTTACCTAAAAAAATTTCCCCAGTATGTCCATTAACTGATATAAAGTCTCCTTCTTTTAGAACTCTATTTCCGATAGTCATAGTTTCATTTATTTCATCAATTTTTATTTCAGAGCAACCAGTAACACAACATTTACCCATTCCTCTGGCAACAACAGCTCCGTGAGAAGTAGCTCCACCTTTAACTGTTACAATTCCTTGAGCTAGAGCCATTCCTTTTAAGTCCTCTGGAGATGTTTCTTCTCTTATTAAAATTGTTTTTTCTCTTATTTTAGCTTTTTTAGCATTAAACATTATACGACCAACGGCAACACCAGAAGAGGCAGCAAGTCCTTTTGTTAATAATGTAGCATTTTTTAAATGATTCTCATCAAAATCTCCATTTAATAATTTATTAATAGAACTTGGATCAACTTTCATTATAGCTTCTTTTTTTGTTAATATTCCTTCCTTAACAAGATCCATTGCAATTTTTAATGAAGCTTCTGCAGTTCTCTTTCCATTTCTTGTTTGCAATATAAATAATTTTCCATTTTCAATTGTAAATTCAATATCTTGCATATCTTTATTATGTTGTTCTAATTTTTTAGCTGTTTCTGAAAGTTCTTCATAAATGTTTGGCATAGTTTCTTTTAAAAGTTCAATATTATCAGGAGTTCTAATTCCAGCAACAATATCTTCTCCTTGTGCATTTAATAATAATTCACCAAAAATTTTATTTTCACCTGTCGATGGATTTCTTGTAAAAAGAACACCAGTTCCAGATTTATCATTATAGTTTCCAAAAACCATTTCTTGAATAACAACTGCAGTTCCCATATTATCATCAATATTATGTAATTTTCTATATAGTATAGCTCTTTCATTATTCCATGAATCAAAAATAGATTTTACAGCTATCAAAATTTGATTTTGAAAATTTTCAGGAAAGATTTCCCCACATTCATCTGTGTATATTTTTTTACTTTCTTCTATTTGTTCAATGTAAGATGTAGATTTCAAGTGTAAGAATTTTTTTCTATCTATACCTTTGGCAATTTCTGAGAACATTTGCACAAATCTTAGATATGAAGAATAAACGAATTTTTCATCTTTTGTTATTTGTATTAATTTTGCGGCAACATAGTCATTAAAACCTAAATTTAATATTGTATCCATCATTCCTGGCATAGATATAGGTGCTCCTGATCTAACTGATACTAATAAAGGATTTTCAGATTGAAATTTTTTTCCAGTTTCGTATTCTAAAACACGAAGTTTACTAAAAATTTCTTCTTCCAATATATTATTTATCTTTTTATCTTCTTCAAAATATTTATTGCAGGCTGTTGTGGAAATAATTATTCCGTTAGGAATTGAAAGTCCAATTTTAGACATTTCGGCCAGATTAGCTCCTTTTCCACCTAATATTGATAACATATCTTTTCCACCATCTTTAAATTCATAAACTTGTTTCATATCTTCCTCCTAAATATTTTTACTTTTTAACTCTTGATAATATAGTTTCATAACATTAGTTTTTGTAAATCTACCCACTAATGAAATTTTACCATTTTCTCTTCTTAGTACAGGTAAAGAATCAATTTCATGATCTATTAATTTTTTTATTGCTTCTAAAACACTATCGTCTTCAAAACAGTAAACGATATTTGGCATTCTTGTCATTATCATGCTAACAGGAGTTTTTTCAATATTCTTATTATTTAAAACAGATTTTAATAAATCTTTTCTAGAAATTATTCCTGCTAATTTATCTTTATCAACGACAACAAGAGTTCCTAAATCAAAATTAAATAAATGTATTATTGCATCATAAACAGTAGTTTTAATATCTATTGAATTTTGAGGACTCATATAATTTTTCACTTCTAATAATGTACATTTATTATTAAAAATATACCCTTTATTTTGTTTAGAAATTACTAAATTTAATTTCGTTAAAATAGAGAAATCAGTTCTTAAAGCCGATTTTGAAAGGGATAATAGCTCTGCTATTTCATCTCCAGAAATAGGAGATTTCTTTTTAATAATTTCTAATATTCTATGTTGTCTTTCGGTTAATGTCATAATGTTCTCCTTTTTCCACTACTATTATATTGGAAATATAACATAGTTTAAAAATAAAAAGCAAGTTGTTTTTTCAAATAAATGTGCATTATTTTTAAAAGTTAAATTTAGATTAGATTTAAACTAATGGTTATATCTATATTTTATTCTATAGGAAAGTATAAAAATAAATAGCAAAAATTAGTTTTAAGTTCTAAGAGCTTGTATTCATTGAGTTTATAGAACTCATACAGCTATCAAGAGACTTTATTTGTTTTCTTCTTTCTTGACATTAAATAAATATAACTATATAATTAGGCAGCATATATTATCACGTTATTTATTAAGAGGAGAATAAAATGATTATTGGAATAGATATTGGAAATACACATATAGTTACAGGGATATATGATGATAATGGAAAGCTTATTTCCACTTTTAGATTAGCAACAAACGATAAAATGACAGAAGATGAATATTTTTCTTATTTTAATACTATTACAAAGTATAATGAAATTTCTATAAAAAAAGTTGATGCTATACTTATATCATCAGTTGTACCTAATATAATTATAATTTTTCAATTTTTTGCTAGAAAGTATTTTGATGTTGAAGCAATAGTAGTTGACATAGAAAAAAAGATTCCTTTCACTTTTGCAGAAGGAATGAATTATAGTGGATTTGGTGCTGATAGAATAATTGATATTACTGAAGCAATGAAAAAATATCCGGATAAAAACTTAGTTGTTTTTGATTTTGGAACTGCAACAACTTATGATGTATTAAAAAAAGGAGTATATATAGGTGGAGGTATTTTACCTGGGATTGATATGTCAATAAATGCATTATATGGAAATACAGCAAAACTTCCTAGAGTAAAATTTACAACTCCTAATAGTGTTTTAGGAACTGATACTATGAAACAAATTCAAGCAGCTATATTCTTTGGATATGCTGGACAAATAAAGCATATTATTAAAAAGATTAAAGAGGAGCTTGATGAAAATATATTTGTCCTTGCTACTGGAGGATTAGGTAAAATTTTATCAGCAGAAATTGATGAAATCGATGAATATGATGCAAATTTAAGTCTAAAAGGACTTTACACTTTATATGAAATGAATAAATAAAACTTTGATAAGTGATAATTAAATACTAGGGGTTGTTATATTTTAATAAAATTTTAATTTATAACAGCCCTTATATATATTTATAGAAAAATATAAAATTAAATAGTAAAATTAGTCTCTGATGTCCATATTAGTTCGAAGAGCCTGTGTTTATTGAGCTCGTAGAACTCATACGGCTATCAAGACTTTATAAAAAAATAAGGGGAAAATATTGAAATATTTAGTGAAAAGAAAAAAAATTAAAAATTTTATACTAAGAATTTATCCTAATTTAGAGGTGGTAGTTTCTGTTCCTCTTAGAACATTAGATATAGATATAGAAAAATTTGTAGATTCCAAAAAGGAATGGATAGAAAAAACAATTTCAAAAATAAAAAAAATACAAGAAATAAAAAATGAAAATAATTCAAAAGAGAAAATAAAGTTTTTAGGAAAAATATTGAATTTAAAAATAATAGATTCTGAATTATTTAGGATAAAAAAAACAGAAAAAATTTTATTTTTATATACTTCAAATAAAGATTTCGTTGAGATAGAAAAAGTTATAAATGAATGGAAAAAAGATGAATTAAAAAATTTATTAGAAGAATATATAAAAAAATATTCAATTTTATTAGGAAAGAATATAGATTATTTTGTGATAAAAAAAATGATATCTGCTTGGGGAATTTATCATAGAAGAGGAAATTATATTACTTTTAATTCGGAACTTATTGAGAAAAATATAGAATGCATAGAATATGTTGTTTTACATGAATTATGTCATATATTTCATATGAATCATCAAAAGGAGTTTTGGGCATTAGTTCAGAGTTTTATGCCTGATTACAAAAAAATAAGAGAGCTTTTAAAACAAAGCATATAAAATTTTAAAATTATAATATTTTTTATTTTATATGAAAAGAAAGTTAAATAACGAAAATGAGCTGTTAGTCAAAGATTCCGAGTTCATTGAGTTTGGAAGAAGTCATACGGCTATTAAAATACTTTATTTATTTTTCAAAGTATAGGAATGAAAGGTAGAAATAGTTTGACCTTTAAAATTATAACTGATATAATAATATTATAAAACTTTGCTTAGCAAAATAATATTAGGAGGTATACAATGTTTTCAAAAAAATTAATGATAGCTGGTTTAGCTATGTCAGTATCAATGACTTCGTTTGCACACTTTCAAATGATACATACTGCTGATAGTAATATTAGTGGAAAAACTTCAGTACCATTTGAATTAGTTTTTACACATCCATCAGATGGTGTTGAAGCTCATAGCATGGATATCGGAAAAGATGAAAAAGGGAAAATTCATCCTGTAGTAGAATTTTTCTCAGTACATAATGGAGAAAAGAAAGATTTAAAAGCTGATTTAAAACCTTCAAAATTTGGGGAAGCTCCAAAACAAGTTACATCATATACATTTAATTTAGATAAAACTACTGGTTTAAAAGGTGGAGGAGATTGGGGATTAGTTGTAGTACCTGCTCCTTATTATGAAGCTGCTGAAGAATCATATATCCAACAAGTAACAAAAGTTTTAGTAAATAAAGATGAGTTAGCAACAGATTGGAATAGTAGATTAGCTGAAGGTTATCCTGAAATATTACCTTTAAGTAATCCAATAACTTGGGTTGGAGAAATATTTAGAGCTCAAGTAGTGGATAAGGAAGGAAAACCTGTACCTAATGCTGAAATTGAAATTGAATATTTAAATTCTAATATAAAAGATTCTAAATTTGAAGGAAAATTACAAGAAGATAAGATTGCAACAGTTATATATGCAGATATGAATGGTTATTTCTCATTCGTTCCTGTTCATAAAGGATACTGGGGATTTGCAGCTCTAGGTGCTGGTGGAGAAATGCAATTAAACGGAAAAGAATTATCACAAGATGCAGTTCTTTGGATAGAAGCAAAATAATTAAAATAAAAAATAGAAAAAAATCAGGAAATAGTTTTTATTTTCTGATTTTTTTATAAGAAAGTAGAAAAATTAAATTACAAAAATGGTTGTATACTAAATGGTGTTGATAGAAAAGAATTCTATTAATACCATTTTTTAATAAAAAAAAATTGAGACAATGAAATTTTCCTGTTAAAATTAAATCGCACAAAATAACCATAAAGGAAGTGATTTCATTGTCTCCATCTGATTTTATCAAAA
>QWCZ01000572.1_pt1 | contig 17757 bp, 13 predicted proteins | sample 1972651 | NCBI WGS metagenome assembly QWCZ01 (sample SAMN09866695, study PRJNA288562) | Human oral metagenome isolate pre1_saliva, whole genome shotgun sequencing... | isolation source: mouth | host: Homo sapiens | place: USA: California
GGATATCTTCCAAGCCAAATATTATCAAGTACATTTCTTTGTAATACTTGGTTTAATTCTTGGTGAACCATAGATACTCCATTTTCAAGAGCTTCTTTTGTAGATTTAAAATTAACTTCATGACCATCTAATAAAATTCTTCCAGTATTTTTTTCGTAAATACCAAAAAGGCATTTCATTAAAGTAGATTTCCCCGCACCATTTTCTCCCATAAGAGCATGAACTGTTCCGGGTCTCAATTTCAATTGAACATTATCTAAAGCTTTTACTCCAGGAAATTCTTTAGAAATATTTTCCATCTCTAATACATATTTTAGGTTTTCCATAAATACCCCTATTCCTTAATTTTCCTTCATTATTTTTAAAAAAAAGGAGACTGCGTACAATCTCCTTTTAAGACTACTATACTATATTACTATATAACTCTTATTTGAAGTCTGCAACATTAGATTTGTCAATTCCGATACTTGGAATTAAGATTATTTTGTTATCTAATTTAAGATCAGTTCCTTCAGTAGGTTCTTTTCCAGCTGCTAAGTTTGCAACCATATTGAATGTTGCTTTTGCTTGTCCTTTAGCATCGTTTAAAACAGTTCCAGCCATTTCTCCAGCTTCGATTTTAACTAATGCTTCTGGTAATGCGTCAACACCAAATGTAGGTAAAACTTTTCCAGCTGCTTTCATTGATTCGATAGCTCCTAAAGCCATTCCGTCGTTGTTACAAATTACAACTTCAATTTTTGAACCATTAGGTCCTGATAACCAAGCGTCCATTTTATCTTTAGCTTGTGCTGTATCCCACATAGCTGTATCTTGGTGTAATTCTTCAGTTTTAATTCCGTGGTCATTTAAAGTAGATATAGAATATTTAGTTCTTGCTTCAGCATCTGGATGTCCAGGTTCTCCTTTTAACATTACATATTGGATAACTCCGTCTCCGTTTAAATCAAGAGATGGATCAGCTTTCCAAACTTTTTCTATTAATTCACCTTGTGCTATACCTTGAGCATTAGGGTCAATTCCAACATAATATAATTTGTCATAAGAAGCTATAGCTTCATCAGATGGTTTTCTGTTGTAGAATACAACTGGTACATTTTTTTCTTTTAATAAGTTTATAATTCCATCAGCAGCAGAAGCATCAACTAAGTTTATTGCAAATGCTTTAACTCCTTTTTCAAGAACTGCTTCTATTTGTTCTTTTTCAGTAGCAACACTGTTTTGTGAGTCAATAGAAGTTACTTCTATCGTATCAGCTTTGTTAGCAGCTTCAGCTTCAAATGCTTTTCTGAATAAAGCGATGAAGTTGTCATCAAATTTATAAGCTGTTAATCCTATTGCTAATTTTTCTCCAGCTGGAGCAGCTTCTTTTTTTTCTCCACATCCTACAAGTGCTGCAGCAAGTAGAACAGATCCTAGTAAAACACCCATTTTTTTCATGATAAATACCCTCCTAAAATATTAAAATAATTGTAAACAATTTGATTTTTTCAATATATCTTACAAATATAATACACTATATAATTTTAAAAACTGTGTGTCAACAATTTTCTTTTAAAATTATATGTTTATTTTATATAAAAAACAAAATGCACTTTTATCGAAAGAAAAATCTTATTGAATTTAAAAATTTTAAATAAATAAAGCAACTGCTCCTTTTATTCCAGCTTCATTACCAAGCGTTCCAGTTTTTATTTCTAAATTTTGAAGAGCAGGAGGCATAGTATATTTTTTTAATTTTTCTTTTATTGGAATTAAGATTTCGTCTCCCGCAAGAGATATTCCTCCACTTATAACAACACACTCAGGATTAATTATATTTAGAAGATTACCTATACCTAAAGCTAAATAATCACTTTCGTATTCAATTAAATCTTTTGAAAATTCATCACCAATTCTTGCACAATCAAAAATATTTTTTGCTTCAAGCTCATCTAAATTTCCATTCAATTGTTTATAAAGTAAATTATCTTGATTTCTCTTAAGCCTCTCTTTAGCTTCCTTAACAAGTGAATTGGCAGAGGCATAAGCTTCAAAGCAACCATTCTGTCCACAGCCACATACCTTTCCATCTTTTACCACTTTCATGTGACCTATTTCTCCACCAACTCCAGACATTCCAGATATAAGATTTCCATTAAAGTAAATTCCTCCACCTATTCCAGTTCCAATTGCAACTGTGATAGAAGATTTCTTTCCTTTTGCCGCTCCGAAAATAGCTTCCCCTTGAGCAATAACATTAACATCGTTATCGACTTTTGTTTCAATTCCCGTTAATTTTTCCATTTTTTCTTTTAGATTAAGATTTTCTTCCCAATCAAAATTTGAGAAAAATGTAATAATAGATTGATCTTTTACAGGCCCTGGTATACCTATACCAATTCCTACAACTGAAAATAAAGGAATATCTTTCTCTCTAACTAAAACTTTTGCAGCTTCCCAAATTCTTGATAGGGTATTGTCGACATTCTCATGTGAGTTAGTTTTGATGATAACACTATTAATCAAATTTCCTTCATCGTCCACTACTCCAATTTTTGTATTTGTTCCACCTAAATCAATTCCAATGTAATGTTTCATATTTTATCCTCCCACCATTTAGTGAATTTATTTTCTTGATGCAAGTAAATTTTTTGACCTATAATAGGTGTCCATAATTTTATATCTGTGTCTTTAGTCAAATTATCAAGTCTTTTTAAAGGATCGTACCAAGTGCGATTTGATAATTTAAATTTACTATATCCTGCTTTTTTACTTTGCTTTTTTAGCTTTCAATATTTCTTTTAATATAAAAGTAGCAGCTATAACTCCATCATTTGTTGCAGTGGCAACCTGTCTAACTTCTTTTTCTCTTATATCTCCAATTGCATACATTTTATCAGTTCTTGTTTTCATTTTTTCATCTGTGATGATGTATCCTGTTGGACTTAGGCTGACAAATTCTCCATAAAGCTCAACATTATTTTTTGTACCAAGATACAAGAATACGAAATCTGTAGGAGCAACTTTTTTTTCTCCATTTATTTCTATATGTATTTCAGTTACGAAATCTTCTCCAGTAATTTCTAATAATTTAACATTTTTAGTAATCTTAACATTTTCTTTTGATAATATTGCTTCTTTCAATTCATCGTTACATTCCAAATCATCAGAAGTTAAAAATATATTTACATCTTTTGCATATCTTGTTAAAAATAAAGCTTCTTCAATGATTTCTTCTCCCTTACCAACAAGAGACACCGTTCTTTCTTTTGTGAATGCTCCGTCACAAGTTGCACAATAAGAAACACCTGCTCCTAAAAATTTTGTTTCTCCTTTGACTTTTTTTGCTCCAATTTTTCCAAGACCAGTTGCTATAATTATATATTTTGTTTTAAAATTTCCTGCATCTGTTTTTACAACTTTAATCTCATCATAAGGGTCAAAACCTAAAACAGTTGCTGGCTTTATTTCACAACCAAATTCGATAGCTTGTTTTTTCATTGAATCGTAAATTTCTTGCCCTGTTGTTCCAGTTGGGAAACCTGGATAATTGTCTATTTGATGAGTCATTATCATACTACCTATTCCAACCTTTTCAAGAATAAGAGTTGATAAATTACCTCTTCCTGCATAAATTCCTGCTGATAATCCTGCTGGACCTGCTCCAACAATTACTACATCATATATCTTTTCCATTGCATCCTCCTTAATTCTAAATTATTCCTATACGTTTTAAAAAGTTTCTTTCATCACCGATTGTTGTTGCCTCTGTGTGACCGCTATATACAACTGTTTCATCAGGTAATTTTGATAATTTTCCCAAACTATTATAAAGCATATTCAAATCTCCAGTCGGCAAGTCATATCTTCCATAACTTCTTCTGAACATAGTGTCTCCTGAGATTAAAATATTATTTTTTTCATCATAAAAACATTTAGAACCGATTGTATGTCCGGGAGTGTCAATAACTTTAAAATCTCCAACTACATCTCCCTCTTTAACAGTAATAAGTTCTCCATTATATCTAAACAATTCTCCAAAAATTCTATCTGATAAACTAAGTTCGGAATTATATAAAAAATCCTTTTCTTCTTCTCCAACATAGACCTTGGCTTCTGGATAATGTTCAGTTAATTTATTTAAGCCCTCAATATGATCTCCATGACCATGAGTTAAAATTATATATTTTAAATTTAATTTTTTTTCTTCTATAAATGAGTATAAATTTTCTAAATTTTTTCCACCGCAATCAAAAAAATATGCAACATTATTTTCATCATAAGCTAGATAACAATTCGTATACATTGCACCTAGATGAAAAATTTTTATTTCCATTTTAATTCTCCTTTCAATTATATCTTTATTAATTTTATTATAACAAATTAGATAAATTTCGTCCACAATAAAAAAATGAAGACGTCGGTTTTTCCGACGCCTTGAATTTTAAATTTATCCTAGTTTTTTATATAATCTTGGTGAAAATAATATTAATAATGGTATAATTTCTAAACGTCCTAATAACATTCCTATCGATAAAATAAATTTTATAGGCATAGAATAAAACGAAAAATTTGAACTAGGTCCCACATCTCCAAACCCCGGACCTACATTATTAAATGTTGCAGAAACCGTTGAGAAAGCTGTTAAAAAATCATCGGTTTCTAAAGATACTATCAAAAGTAAAACAAAAAATACAGCACAGTATAATACAAAATAACTATCAACACCTTCTACCATCTCTTTATCTAAAATCTTTCCTTCAAATTTCATATTTACAACTTTATTAGGATGTCCGATCTTTTTAAATTCTCTTATAATTTTCTTGAAAAGTATTACGACTCTTGAAACTTTAAATCCTCCAGCTGTCGAACCAGCACAACCACCAGAAAACATCAAGAATAAAATTATAACTTTTGAAAACGTTGGCCAATTATTATAATCTGTGTTCGAATATCCTGTTGTTGTAATAACAGAGCTAACAGTGAAAAGAACATCTCTTATCATCCTTGAAATTGAAGAATATAGAGGATAAATATTGATACAAATTAGTATTGTTGCTCCAAAAATAATTCCAAGATAATATTTTGCCTCTTCACTTTTAAAAATTTGTTTTATATTTCCAAGCAGTAATAAATAAAACAAGTTAAAGTTCAATCCAAAAATTATCATACCTATGGAAGTTACATAATCGATATAAGCAGAATTATAAAAAGCTATACTTATATTTTTTGAACTAAATCCTCCAGTTCCTGCCGTTCCGAAAGCATGTATGCATGCATCCAAAAAAGGCATCCCTCCAAGCAATAATAAAATTATCATTATAATTATCATTACTATATATATTATATATAATATTCTTGAATTATAACTCATCTTAGCTACTATTTTCCCAACAACTGGTCCCGGAACTTCTGCTCTCATTATATGTAGAGCTTGATTATTACCTTTTGGTAAAATAGCTAAAACCAAAACTAATACTCCCATTCCACCAACAACATGAGTGAAACTTCTCCAAAATAAAATGGAATTACTTAGATTTTCTACCTGAGGTAATATACTTGCTCCCGTTGTTGTCAGTCCACTCACACTTTCAAAGAAAGCATCAATGACATTTGGAATTTCTCCACTTATTACAAAAGGAAAAGCTCCGAAGATTGACATTAGAAACCAAGATAAAACTACAATAACCAATCCCTCTTTTGAAAAAAAAGATTGATCCTCAGGTGTTTCATTTGGTAAAAAATAACTAAAAGCACACAAAATAACTACAGGTATTATATATGCCATTGATAATCTCAAACCTTCTCGATAATAAATACTTACCGCCAAAGGAAAGAGAAACATAAACATCAAAATTCTGAATAAATTTGATATTACATAAGATATAATTTTTGTATTCATTTTTTAATCCTTAATTTTATAATTTTTTTCAATCAACTCATCCACCAATTCTATAATTGTTGTTTCATCAATCAAATTAAATTGTTCTTCGTTAGACATTTTATCAAAATCTTCTCTTGAAATATTTTTAATTTTAATCATATCATCTGGAGCCAGTCCCATATTTTTTTCATTTGGAAAAGGTAACCATTCTTTTTTGTCAGCACTCGGATTAAAGACAGCAAAACAAGGTATACCAACCCCTTGAGCTAAATGTCTTGCTCCTCCCTCATTTCCAATATAAAAATCACAATTTTCTAAAAAAGGAACTAAATCTTTAATCGTAGGTGTTTCTATGGATGAAAATATATTTTTATTCTCTCCCATATCTTTATGAATATTTTGTATAGCTTCTTTTTGATCTGGTGAAAAGAAAAATATTATTTGAGAATTATACTTATCAATTAAATGCTTTACAACTTTTTTCATCTTCTCAATAGGATAAATTTTATGCTGTACTCTTGAATAAATTGAAAAAGCTATAACAGGCTTTAAAAAATCCACTCCTGCTTCCAACATTTTTTGTTTATATTTTTCTTTTTCAGCAGCTTGAGCTTTAAATTTAAAGTCATAGTCTTTTACAACTTTAAATCCTACTTCTTCAAATGGAGGCAACAGTTGATTTAAAAATTTATCCACTTTATTTAAAGAATCTTTTTCTTCCATTTTATAATTATAGAAAAATCCTCTCTTCTTTTTATATCTTCCTATCCTAAAAGTAGAACTCATAGAAAATGCACAAAACAGTTCACTTTTTGGTGTAGACATAATATCTATTATAATGTCATACTTTTTTCTTGTAACAGAATAAACTTTCTTTATATATTTAAAAGGATTTTTTTGTTCAGACTTAGTGAGCGTAACCACATTATCTATATAAGGGTGATTTTCAAAAAGTGGAGCTACATCTTCATACAATACAAAATCTACCTTTGCATTTGGAAAAGTTAATTTTAAAGAATGGCACAAAGGTAAACTTAAAATAGCATCTCCAATCCTTTTAAATCTAATAACTAAAATATTTATATTGTCATTTTGACTAAACATAAATATTACTCTCCTTTTTCTTCATTCTCATCAACCACAACTTCTACAAATTCTTCAATTTCTGTTTCCTCAATACCATTTCCTAAAAATCTTTTGTTAAAATATGATATTAAATTTAAAATTACATAAGTAAATGAAACTATGAAAATACTATAATTAAGTGTTGCAATAACAACAACAATTAAAATTGGAGCAAGTTTTTTGGGAATAAAAGCAAAAGTCTTATCTGGTGTCTTAAATGGAATAGTACTCACCATTAAGCTTGCAGCAATTACAGTGATTGCTATAAAAATATTTATATCAAAAAGATTTACATCAAGTCTAGTCCTAATCGAATTACAAATCATAATATACGATACAACCATAGCTGCTGCATTTGGAATAGGCATTCCACTAAAATCTCCTTTTTCACTTGAAGCTACATTTATTATATTAAATTTAACAAGTCTCATTACTCCACAAAGAGCATAGAGAAAAGAAACTGGTAATACAAATGGGCTTGTTGGAACTTTTTCAATCAAAATAGAATAAACTAACATTGAGGGTGCAAGTCCAAAGGAAACAGCATCACAAAATGAGTCAAATTCTTTTCCAAACTCACTAAAAGCATCTAACTTTCTTGCAGTTTTACCATCTAATCCGTCACAGACCATAGCAAGAATTATGAACCATATTGCCATATAAAAATGCCCTTTTATTGATTCTGTTATACTCAAATAACCTAGGAACATATTTCCAGCTGTAATCAAATTTGGAGCTATATATTTCTTTTTAACCATTTTCTATACCTCACTTTTTATAAAATAATCGTATGTATTATAACATTTTTTCAATTCTTCTTTCAAGTTAATATATTATTTTGCCTTGGCCCAATTTTCTCCAACATTTATATTAATTGCTAGTTTAACATCATCAAGTTGAACTGTATCTGTCATAATTTTAGATAAATCCTTTTCATATTTTTCAACAGCATCTTTATCTAATTCAAAAATTAATTCATCGTGTACTTGCAACAATAATTTTATATCATTCTTATCACTCAAAAAATTATTGATTTTTATCATAACTTTTTTTAAAATTTCTGCAGCTGTTCCTTGAATAACTGTATTTACTGCCATTCTTTCAGCTTGAGATTTTATATTTTTATTTTTTGAATTAATACCATCAATAAATCTCTTTCTTCCAAAGTGAGTTTTTACATAATTATTTTCTTCAGCAAAATTTACGATTTCTTTCTCGAAACTTGTAACTCTTGGATATTTTTGAAAATATTTATGAATGTATTCTGTTGCATCTTTTACGGGTATTTTTAGCTCTTTTGCAAGTCCAAAAGGAGTTTTTCCGTAAATGATACTAAAATTAATTATTTTTGCAACTGTTCTCTGTTCTCTTGTTACTGTATCATCTGATGATAAATCAAAAATCCCTCTGGCAGTTAAATCGTGTAAATCTTTATTCTCTCTATATGCCTCAATTAAATTTTCATCCTTACAAAGAGAAGCTAATACCCTAAGTTCAACTTGAGAATAGTCTATACTCATTAAAATCTTTCCTTCTTCAGCAACAAAACCTTCCCTAATTTTTATTCCATCATCAGTTTTTACAGGAATATTTTGTAAATTAGGTTCTGATGAGGATAGCCTACCTGTTACAGTACCAATTTGATTGAAACTTGTGTGTATTCTTGAATTTTTATCAACAAGTTGAGGAAGAGTATCCACATAAGTTGTCTTTAATTTGTTTAATTTTCTATAATCAAGCAAAAGTCTTGCAATATTATAACCCCAGCTTTCTAAATCTTCTAAAACTGTAACATCAGTTGAATAACCTGTCTTTGTTTTCTTTCCACTTGGTAGGTTTAACTTAACAAATAAAATTTCTCCTAATTGTTTTGGTGAATTTAAATTAAATTCTTCTCCTGCTTCATCAAAAATTTCTCTTTCAATCTTTTCAATCTCTTTTCCTAATTCCACAGAATAATTTTTAAAATAATCTACATCAACCTTAATACCATTCTTTTCCATTTGAGATAAAACTTTTATTAAAGGCATCTCAGTTTCATTCAATACTTCTAATAGCTCATCTTTTTTCAATAAATAATTAATCTCGTCATAGATGGCTAAAAGTCCTCTTCCTATTTTAAACAGATATTCTGAAAAATCTTCCCCAGAAATTAGAGCAGTATCAGTTTTTCCAAATCTATCTTTGAAATTTTGAGCTTCTATTTTTGAATATTCAATTATAGGAATAGAAGGATCTATTTTTGTTTGAGAGCTTATAAGATGGTAAGCTATCATCATATCCATATACATATATTTAAATTTAAAACCTTGATTTAAAAGAGCTTTAAAATTATATGAAATAAATTTTATATCTAATTTCTCAATAAAATTTATCAAAACTTCTTTATTTAAATTTTTCGATAAAAGTCCTCCATGATTTAGTGGAAAATATAAATCCTTTTCTTCTGTCGATAAAACGACTCCCAGTTCCTCGAAATAAATTGAAGCAATTTTTTTATAAGATTCAAGATATATTTTTTGACTTTCCAATTTTTCAAAACTATCAATTACCATAAGTTCTCTTAAAGAAAAATCTAAATTTATTTCTTTTGTAAATTCTACTTTTATTTTTTCTACTTCATTATTAGAATAAGAATTTCCAAATAGAGTCATATTTGAACTTTTATTTTCTGTAGATGAATTTAACTCTGTATTCCCACTGCTATCAGATAAATCTTCTAAACTCATTTTTTTTATAAACATTTTAAATTCTAAAGTTTTACAAAGTTGATACATTCTTTCTCTATCTAACTCATATTTTAAATTTTCATCTTTTATTTCAATATCTAAGTCTGTACAAATTTGAGCTAGCTCCCTACTCATAAAGGCAATATCTTTTTCATTGATTATATTATTTATAAGTGATGGACCTATTCCATCAATATTTTTTAATTTATCGACATTCTCATAAATTTTTTCCAGACTATCATATTCTGTAAAAATAGCTAGAGCTTTTTTCTCCCCAATTTTTGTAACACCCGGTATACCATCACTCTTATCTCCAATAAGTCCAAATAAATCAGGAATTTTTTCTGGAACTACTCCTAAATATTTCACAACGTCCTCATCAGTTTTTAAGATACCAAATTTTTCTCCTTCTGTACCTTTTCCAAGCAAAGCCACAGTAATATTTTTACTAACAAGTTGTGATAAATCTTTATCTCCAGTTACAATTATAACTTCCACATCCTGAGCAGCCAATTTTTTAGCTAAACTTCCTAGGACATCATCAGCTTCGTAACCTTCAAATTTATATCTATTTATATTATAAGCATCCAAAACTTCTTCTATTCTTGGAATTTGAGTAATCAAATCTTCAGGTGCTGACTGTCTATTTGATTTATATTCTTTGTAAATTTCTGTTCTTTTTAGTGAAGATCTTTTCACGTCAAAAGCTGCAGCCATATAATCTGGTTGAAATTCATTTATTATACTAAGTAAAGTATTTATAAATCCATAGACTGCACCTGTCGGTTCGGTTTTTGTTCTAAAATTCATATTTGCAAAATATGCTCTGTACATTATTGCACTCACATCCAAAAGAACTGCTTTTTTCATAACTTACTCCTTATCAATTTTTATTTATGGAATCCTAAATCTGCAGGGTTAATATCTCCAGAAATATGCTTTAACTCTCCACCATTTTCTTCAAATTTTTTTCTATTTTCTGTAACTTTTTTTATAAAAGTAACTGTCTCAGTCTCTAAGTTTTTAAGATTAAATCTCCCAAGTGACCAGTAGTCAATTACAAGTCTGCTGTCTCCAAATATTTTTGAAACTTTCAACTGAGTTGCAATTTCTAAGGCTAAATATAAACCTAAAAGTTCTCCAAAATTATTAGTTCTTCTTTTATCTAATTGAATATTTCCAAATTCATTTATAGTCCATTTTTTATTTTCTAAAAATTTCTCAAACTTTTCATCCCTAATACTTTCTATTAAACTTTTCTTATTTTTATCAGTTATCCTAACTTCGACTCCAAGTCCACGACCAGTGCCTGCGTCAAAATAAACTGCATCTTCTAATTTTTGATTTTGAAGTATTTTTCTTTCTAAAGTTTCAGATTTTTTTTCATAGATGGCCCCATTGTTCAGCCAAAATTCAGCTTCTTCTTTACTTGTAAAAGATTTATATCTTGCACTCGTTCCTTGAACAATTTTTTTACATTCGTCCCAGCTATTTTTTATCCCCATATTATTTGTATCAAAAAAATAAGCATAATATTTTTCTTTTGCCATTTTACACCTCTCAACAATGATATCACATTTAAAATTTTAATTCAAATTAAATAATTATCGCCATTTCATTAATAAAATTCATTTATTCATAAATTTTATATATTTTATAAAGTGAATAAAAAGGTGTATTATAGATAAAATATACTTTAAAAGGAGATGATATAATGAAAAAAATATTTTATTTTTTGCTAGCACTAACTTTATTTTTAGTTGGTTGTGGACAGAAAGTTGAAGAAGGTAACAAAGAAAAAATTGTTACAATTGCACAAGGAGCTAAGCCAAAATCTTTAGATCCTTATATGTATAACTCAATTCCAGATTTATTAGTTTCAAGACAATTTTATAACACTTTATTTACAAAAGATAAAGATGGAAATATAAAACCTGAACTTGTAGATACTTATGAATATGCAAATGATAAAGAATTAGATATCGTTTTGAAAAAAGGAGTAAAATTCCATGACGGTAGTGAATTGACTGCTGATGATGTAGTATTTAGTTTTGATACAATGAAACAAAAACCTGGAGCATCAATTATGATAGAAGAAATTGATAAGGTCGAAAAAGTAAACGACTATGAAGTTAAAATTTTATTGAAGAGACCATCTTCTCCTCTATTATTTAATTTGGCTCATCCATTAACATCAATTATAAATAAAAAATATGTTGAAGCTGGAAATGACTTAAATGTTTCACCTATGGGAACTGGAGCATTTAAACTTACTTCATACAATGATGGTGAAAAAATAGAGCTTGAATCTTTTGCAGATTATTTTGAAGGAGCTCCAAAAATTCAAAAATTAATAATAAGAGCTATAGCAGAAGATCAAAGTAGACTTGCCGCTTTAGAAACTGGAGAAATCGATTTAGCTACTGGTATTGCTCCAATCGACAGCCAAACTGTTGAAGCTAACGATAAACTAGCTATAATTTCTGAACCAACTACTGCAACTGAATACATTACTTTAAATGTTGAAAAAGCACCATTTAATAATAAAGATTTTAGACTTGCATTAAACTATGCTATCGATAAACAAAGTATAATTGATTCAATTTTCTTAGGAAAAGCTAAAATTGCAAAATCAATAGTTAATCCATCTGTTTTTGGATATTATGAAGGACTTGAAGGTTTTGCTTTCAATCCAGAAAAAGCAAAAGAATTAGTTAAAAAATCTGGAGTAAAAAATACTTCATTCTCACTTTACGTCAACGATAATCCTGTTAGATTACAAGTAGCTCAAATTATTCAAGCTAATTTGAAAGAAATTGGAATTGATATGAAGATTGAAACTCTTGAATGGGGAACTTATTTACAAAAAACTGGAGAAGGAGATTTCCAAGCTTATTTAGGTGGTTGGGTATCAGGAACTTCTGATGCTGATATCGTTTTATATCCATTACTTGATAGTAAATCAATTGGTTTCTCAGGAAACAGAGCAAGATATGCAAATCCTGCTTTTGATAAAGAAGTGGAAGAAGCAAGAGTTGTTGTTAGCCCTGAAGAAAGAAAAGAACATTATAAAAATGCACAATTAATGGCTCAAGAAGATTCTCCTCTTGTTGTTCTATATAATAAAAATGAAAATATAGGTCTTAATAAGAGAATAATTAATTTCGAATACGAACCTACATTAATGCATAAATTTAAAAATATAGATGTAAAATAGTAAAATTAATATTGTTAGAGATTAATATATAGAAAGGATGTTAAAATGAATATTGATTTAAAATATATAATTGATAAAACTGTTGAACTTTTAGCAATACCTAGTCCTGTTGGATATACTCATCATGCTATTGAATGGGCTGAAAAAGAATTAAAAACTTTAGGAGTAAAAGATTATTCTCTTACTAGAAAAGGGGCTTTACTTGCTTTTATAAAAGGAGAGGATTCAAATTATAAAAAAATGATTTCAGCTCACGTTGATACTTTAGGTGCTGTTGTGAAAAAAGTGAAAAAAAATGGTAGACTTGAAGTTACAAATGTTGGTGGTTATGCTTGGGGATCAGTTGAAGGAGAACATGTAACTATACACACATTATCAGGAAAAACTTACACTGGAACATTATTACCTGTGAAAGCTTCAGTTCACGTCTATGGAGATGTTGCAAGAGAAATGCCAAGAACGGAAGAAACAATGGAAGTAAGAATTGATGAAGATGTAAGATCTGCAGAAGATGTTTTAGCTCTTGGAATTTTACAAGGAGATTTTGTATCATTTGAAACTCGTACTAAAGTTTTAGAAAATGGTTATATTAAATCAAGATATTTAGATGATAAACTTTGTGTGGCTCAAGTTTTAGGTTATATCAAATATTTAAAAGACAATAACTTAAAACCTAGAACTGATTTATATGTTTATTTCTCTAATTATGAAGAAATTGGACATGGAGTTTCTGTATTCCCTGAAGATTTAGATGAGTTTATTGCAATAGACATAGGTCTTGTTGCTGGAGATGATGCTCACGGAGATGAAAAGAAAGTAAATATTATTGCAAAAGATAGCAGAAGTCCTTACGATTATGTTCTAACTAAAAAATTAAGAGAGGCTGCTGATAAAAATAATATAAATTATACAGTTGGAGTTCATAATAGATATGGTTCTGATGCTACAACTGCAATATTACAAGGTTTTGATTTTAAATATGCTTGTATAGGTCCAAATGTTGATGCAACTCATCACTATGAAAGAACTCATAATGATGGAATAGTTGAGACAGTAAAACTTTTACTTGCTTATCTATAATATTTTAAATTTTAAGGATTTTTTTGAGATTTTTTGAAATTTTCTCAAAGAAATCCTTTTTTTATAAAAATTAAATATTTCATAATTTTTTTTAAAATTTACAAAAAAAAGAAGCCGTTGTATTTATAATTTCAACAGCCTCTTTAGTATGACTTATAATAATTTTATTTACTATAATCGTAGAAACCTTTTCCTGTTTTTTGTCCTAATTGTTTTCCACGAACCATTTTTCTTAATAATGTATGAGCTCTATATTTAGGATCACCAGTTTCATGATATAGAACATCCATTATAGCAAGACATACATCAAGTCCTATTAAATCTCCTAAAGCTAGAGGTCCTATTGGATGATTTGCTCCAAGTTTCATTGCAGCGTCAATTCCTTCAACAGAAGCTATTCCTTCTGCATAAATTCCTACAGCTTCGTTTATCATAGGTACTAAAATTCTATTTACAACAAATCCCGGTGCTTCTTCAACTTGTACAGGTACTTTTCCAATTTCTTCTGAAATAGTTTTTATTTTTTCTACAATTTCTTTTGGAGTATGAAGTCCTGCAATTATTTCAACAAGTTTCATAACTGGTGCTGGATTAAAAAAGTGCATACCTATCATAGGTCTTCCAAGTCCTGCTCCAATTTCAGTGATTGATAAAGAAGATGTATTTGTTGCAAATATTGCTTCTGGTTTACAAATTGCATCTAATTCTTTAAAAGTTTGTTTTTTAATTTCCATATTTTCAATAGCAGCTTCGATAACTAAATCACAATCAGTACAGATTTCTTTTGTACCAGTTGTAATTCTTGCTAATATTTTATCAGCATCAGCTTGCTCCATTTTCCCTTTAGCTACTCTTTTTTCAAATCCACTAGCTATTTTCTTCTTACCGTTTGCTGCAAATTCATTATTAATATCACAAAGTGCAACTTCGTATCCTTCATATTGAGCAAAGGCTTGAGCAATTCCTGCTCCCATAGTTCCTGCTCCAATAACTCCAACTTTCATAAAAAATTACCTCCGTTTATAAGTTTAATTTTTAGTTACTATTTATTTTTAAATTCTACATTTTTTATTTTATTTAAGAAAGCTTCCATTCCTGTTTTTTGATCTTCAGTTGAGAAACAAGATCCGAATAATTTTTCTTCGATTAATATTGCTCTGTCCATATCTGTATCTATACCTTGATTTATAGCTTCTTTAGATGCTCTTACTGCATAAGGTGCATTTTTAGAAATTTTAGTAGCAAGTTTCATGGCTTCTTCCATTAAATTTTCTTGTGGATAAACATGATTTACAAGACCTATTTCTAAAGCTTCTTGAGCTTTTAAAGCATTTCCTGTATAAATCATTTCCTTAGCTCTTCCAAGTCCAACTAATCTTGCAAGCCTTTGTGTTCCACCAAATCCCGGAGTAATTCCTAATCCTACTTCTGGTTGACCAAACACTGCGTTTTCAGAACAAACTCTAAAATCACAGCTCATTGCAAGTTCACAACCTCCACCTAAAGCAAAACCATTTACAACAGCTATAACTGGTAATTCAAAAGTTTCTATTTTTCTAAAAATTTCATTTCCTTTGTTACTAAATTTTGCTCCATCAACTCTATTTAGAGGAGCCATTTCAGAAATATCTGCTCCAGCTACAAAAGATTTTGATCCAGAACCAGTTAATAAAACAACTCTTACATTTTCTTTATCAATGTTAAAAAAAACATTCCATAATTCATCAAGCACTTGAGAATTTAGAGCATTCAATGCTTCTGGTCTTTCAATCGTCACAATTCCAACAAATCCTTCTTGTTTGTAAGATACAACAGCCATATTAATCCCTCCTAAGAAATTTAAGCTCAGCTTTACTTTTTCTTATAATATCACAGTTGATAACAAAAATCAATAAAAAGGCTATTGATATTATATATCTATTATGTTATAATTAACGACGTTATAAAACATTAGATTATTTTCTCATAAAAAAAGGGAGTAGTTATTAATTGCAATATCAACATCACGAAATTTATTTTCTGGTATTGCAGCCAATAATTTTGGTAACAAGACTTTTGGTATGAATTTTTTTCATATCAAAAGTTTTTTTAATTTATTGAAAAATTTATAAGGAGAACGATGTAAAAATGAATCATTTTACAAAATCAAAAAATGAATTGTTTGATGAATATCAGACGAGATTAAGCGGATTGACGGAGAAAGAAGTAAAGGAAAAGAGAATTAAATACGGTGAAAATAAATTTGTTGAAAAAGAAAAAGATAGCCTATTAAAATTATTTTTAGATCAATTTAAAGATTCACTTGTAATAATTTTATTAGTTGCTGCTGGAATATCTTTCTTTTCAGGAAATGAAGAGAGCAGTTTTGTTATAGTTTTAGTTTTAATATTGAACTCAATCTTAGGAGCTTATCAATCTGTTAAAGCTCAAAAGTCTTTAGACAGTTTGAAAAAAATGTCATCTCCTAAATGTAAAGTTATAAGAGATCACGAACAAATAGAGATAGATTCTTCAGAGCTTGTACCGGGAGATATATTTGTCATCGAAGCTGGAGACATCGTTCCGGCTGACGGTAGAATAATAGAAAATTTTTCCTTGCTTGTAAATGAAAATTCTCTAACTGGAGAATCAAATGCAATCGAAAAAACTGATGCAGTTTTAGAGTATGAAGACTTAGCTTTGGGTGATCAAGTTAATATGGTTTTCTCTGGAAGCTTAGTGAATTATGGTAGAGCAAAAGTTTTAGTTACTGAAACTGGAATGAATACTCAACTTGGAAAAATTGCGAAACTTTTAGATCAAACTGAAGAAAACGTGACTCCATTACAAAAAGCTTTAGATATTTTTGGAAAAAGATTAACTTTAGGAATAGTTGTATTGTGTGTTGTAATATTTGGAATTTATGTTTTTCATGGGCATACTATTGTCGAATCTTTATTGTTAGCTGTTGCTCTTGCTGTTGCTGCAATACCAGAATCTTTAAACCCTATTATCACGATAGTATTATCTCTTGAAACTGAAAAACTTGCAAAAGAAAATGCCATCGTTAAAGAATTAAAATCAATAGAAGCTTTAGGATCAATTTCAATTATTTGTTCTGATAAAACCGGAACACTTACACAAAATAAAATGACTGTTAAAAAAATATTTATAGACGGTAAATTAGATGACGAATATTCTCTAAAGCTAGATAATAAAATTGATAGACTACTACTAGACAGCTTTATTATGTGTACTGATGCAACAGATACAATTGGAGATCCAACTGAAACTGCTCTTATTCATTTGACACAAAAATACGATTTATCATTTAGAGATATAAGAAAAGATAATAAAAGAATTTCAGAAATACCTTTCGATTCAGATAGAAAATTAATGACAGTTCTATATGAAAGAGAAAGTGGAAAAGATATCGTTTTCACAAAGGGAGCTTTTGATTCTCTAGTTACAAGATTTAAATATTATGTAGATGAAAATGGAAATATTCAAAACATCAATGATGAGTTCTTGAAAAAAATTGGAGAAATAAATGAGGAGTTAGCAGAAGAAGGATTGAGAGTTCTAACATTTGCATACAAACATGTCGATGATGCTAAGCAATTAACTTTAGAAGATGAAAAGGATTATGTATTTCACGCTTTAGTTGGTATGATTGACCCTCCTAGAGAAGAATCAAAAATTGCTGTTCAAGAATGTATTAGAGGTGGAATTAAACCTATTATGATCACAGGAGATCATAA
>QWCZ01001246.1_pt1 | contig 17594 bp, 13 predicted proteins | sample 1972651 | NCBI WGS metagenome assembly QWCZ01 (sample SAMN09866695, study PRJNA288562) | Human oral metagenome isolate pre1_saliva, whole genome shotgun sequencing... | isolation source: mouth | host: Homo sapiens | place: USA: California
GCCCTGACGGCCGCGTCGCGGCGCCCGCGCTCCAGTGAGGCGACGACCGCGGTCCTGCTCACCGCCTTCTTCTCCCTCGGCATCGTCATCTCGCTGCGCATCGGCGACATGTCCGGACAGCTCGAATCCCTCATGTTCGGCCGACTCCTGGACATCACGCCCTCCCGAATGTGGACGAGCGGAGCGGTTCTCGTGGCGGCCTTCCTGCTCCTGCTGGCGACCTGGCGCGCCCAGGTCGCCGTCGCCTTCGACCGAGAGTCCGCCACCGTATCGGGGATTCCCGTCACCTGGATCGACGTCGCCTTCAACGCGGCCCTCGGCGCAATCGTTGTCGCCGCCTCGACGGCCGTGGGCGTGCTCCTCGTCGTCGGCTACCTCGTCGTGCCCGGGGCCTGCGGGCGCCTCCTCGCCGCCGGGACGCGCTCGATGGCGGTGTGGGCGGGTGCCTGCGCGCTCGCGGGCGGCTGGCTCGGATTCGGGGCCGCCTTGGCGCGCACCTCCCGTCCCCTGTCCCCGCAGGCGTGCGTCGCCCTCGGCGTGCTCGCGTGCTTCGCGCTCGCGTGCGCGGTGCGGGCCCTGCGCGAGCGGCGCGCGGGTCACGACGAGGCCTCGGGCGGCCCTCAGGGCGCCGTGGACCCGCGTGAAACAGGGCGTGAAACATGGGGGGCGGCGACGCTTGCGGTGGGGGAGGCATCGTGATCCTCAGCCTCCTCATGATTCCCGCCCTCCACGTCGCGCTCATTGGCGGGCTGTGCGGGCTCGTCGGCGCCTTCGCCTACCTGGACCGGCGTATCTTTTTCGCCGAATCCGTCACCCACGGGACCTTCCCCGGCGCGGTCCTCGGCGTCGTCGTCGCCTCCGGCCTCGGCCTCGGACACTCGGGCATGTCTGCGGCGCTCTACGTCGGTGCCTTCCTGGGGACTCTCCCTCTGGTCGCCCTCATGCGTCGCCTCGCCTCCATCCCCGGGATTTCCAGCCAGGGGGCCGCGGGCATCGTCCTCACCGCCGGCTTTGCCGCCGGCTACTTCCTGGCGACCTGGTTCAAACCCCTTCCCCTCGCGGTCAGCTCGTTCCTCACCGGATCCGTCATGACCGTCTCGCCCGCGGACGTCGCGTGCGCGGGCGCCGTCGGGCTCCTCGCCGTCGGTATCGCCACCGCGGGGCACCGACAGCTCCTGGCCCATTGCTTCGACCCCGCCGACCCCGCGGCGGCGCGCGGCGCCTCGCGCGACGAACGCATCATCCTTGGCCTCATCCTCGCCGCCGTCACCGTCGCGATCCCAGCCGTCGGCACGATTCTGTCGATCGCCCTCATCGCCGCCCCCGCCGCCGCGCTCGCGCCCCTCGTGCGAAGCTCGCGCGCCTTCCTCATCGGATGCCCGCTGCTCGGCGCGGCGCTAGGAATCGCCGGCCTTGCGATCGCGGTCCCCGCACGCCTGAGCGCCGGCGGCACCATCGCGCTGATGAGCGCGGGCGCCGTCCTCGCCTCGCGCGTGCCCGGCTGGATCCGCTCGCGAGGCCTCGGCACCGCACGCGGGGCAGGGGCGGGGAACCGCTGAAGAAACCCGGGCCTTGGGCCGCCACGAAACGGACACCCGACGGCGCTGTCCGCGCGAAGGCAGCCCCGGCCTCGTCCCTGAGCGCGGAGTATGACAACAGTCAGTCATCGCCCCTCTAAAAACCCGAACAATCACTATTCTCGCGCGCACAGTGCGTGTCGATGTGTCCTCCACTCACCATGCCGCTCACAAGAAGATCCGTGCGGTTGTCGCGACTTGAAATGTCACCTGACCAGCGGTGTTGGAAAAAGCCTTTCTGCGCAATTAGACTGGGAGAAAAAATGGTGTCGGCCCGGCAGGCCGGGGCAGCGCGAAGGAGGAGATACGATGGGAGACACCACCATTGAGATCATCGTTATTGACGATCACCGCGTCGTCGGCCTCGGCGTGACAGCCGCGTTCAACAACCGGGGCGTCGACGCCTCAATCAGCTGGGCCCCGACCGTCCGCGACGCGAAGCGATTGCGGGGACAGGTCGCCATCCTCGACCTGCGCCTCGCCGACGGCTCCGACCCTGACCGCAACATCGCAGACCTCACCGAGCGCGCAATTCCCGTCGTCGTCTACACCTCCGGCGACGACCCGTACCTGGTGCGCCGAGCGATCGCCGGGGGAGCGCTGTCCATCATCCGCAAGTCCGCTCCCTCCGAAGATCTCGTCGAAGCCGTCCTCGCCGCCGCAGACGGCGCCACCTTCCCCACCCCCGACTGGGCCGCCGCGCTCGACGCCGACGAAGATTTCCTCGCCGATCACCTGTCTGACCTCGAGGCACGAATCCTCACCCACTATGCCTCCGGCGAGAGTTCTGCTTGCGTCGCGCGCACCCTGAGCGTCTCAAAGAACACCGTCAATACCTATATCGCTCGAATCCGCGACAAATACAGGGAAGCGGGACGCCACGCCGATTCCCGCGTCGACCTTTTCCGACGCGCAGCTGAAGACGGCCTCGTTAGTTACTTCGAGTGATGCACCCGCGCACGCTCGGCTCCTACGCGCTGCAGATGCAGCGCCTGATAGTCCTCATCGCGGTTCTGGCGGCCGTTTCCATATCGATCGTCAGCGGCCCCCAGCTGATCCCGACGTGGAGCTCACAGACTGACGTCGCCCAATGGCTGGTCTATTCGCCGAACCTGATCGTGCCCACGTGCGCTGGGATGTGCGCGCTCGCGGCGACCATCACGACGGTGAGGAGACGCCGGTACACGCCGACCCCCGCCGATACCGGGTGGTTCCTGCTGACACGCCTCTACCTGGTGTGTTACCTGGCCCTCATGATCGCGTGCGTGGCGATGCCCGCAGTCCAGCTCGCTTCGCCGATCCCGCCGGTCTACTACCAGGCGGTCGTCTCCGACACCAGCCCCATCCTGGCTCTGAACCTGCCGGCCGCGATCTGTTGCATCGCCGTCCTGCGTGGCCGTCACACAGCCGTCTACCTCAGTGGCATCGCGTTCCTGCAGGTTATGGCCCTCATACCGGCCAACCCCACCAACACGGTGTTCGAGACGGCGGTCGGCCCCCTCTACTTCCTACTTGTCGCTGTGACTCACGCGGGAATGCTTGAGTGGACGTTGACGACCGTTCGAGGCCTCGACGAGTCGCGTCGCAGTGCCCGTGACGCCGAGCGGGCCCTGTCCGTCGAGTGTGCCCGGGGCCGCGCGCGGGCACGCAGCAACGGACTCATCCACGACTACGTGCTCTCCGCGCTGATTCTCGCGTTCAAACCGGGGATCGCCCGCTCCGATGCGCGCGCGGGCGCCGATGCCGCTCTGCGCGCGCTGGTTCCCGACCCTCCTTCCAGCGCCACCATGGATACCGAGCAGCTGCGCGGTGTGTTCGACGCGCTCGTCGAACCTGGGCAGCCACATTGGAGCGTGACGTTGGACCTTCCCTCTGACCAGTGGCGGATTCCTTGCGACGTGGGACGGGCTCTGAGCGCGGCGACCCACGAAGCGCTCAACAACGTCCGCGTGCACGCCGGTTCCGATGCCTCGAATCCGAGCAAGCCCGCCCAGTGCCGTGTTGAGGTCGTCGGACGCCGGGACTGTGTGCGCGTCACGATTACCGATACGGGGTGTGGTTTTGACGTGTCGCGTGGTACCGAGGGACGCCACGGAGTGTCGCAGTCCATCGTTGAGCGGATGCGCACGATCGGGGGGTCGGCCACCCTGGCCTCCCGTCCCGGCGGTGGGACGCGGGTGACGCTCGAGTGGAGCGCCCCGCGCCGCCACGTGACGAGCCGTCAGGTGGTCCGCTCGGCTATCGCCTGGAGGGCGCGCGTGGGGCAGGGCGATAAGGACCCGTCGCGCACGCAGTGGGACACGAAGGTCCGTGGCGCGGCGGAATCGCGCGGTGCTCGCCTGCTCGTTGTCGCCGGCGTTGTCTTTCACACGTACATGGTGGCGATCGAATTCAGTCACGGAGCCTACACGCACACGGTTCCCGTCGTCCTGGCGCTGGCCCTCATGGCGGTATCGGGTGGCGCGCTCGTGGCGCCGTGGCCGGGTCGCGTGGTGCCGACGCCGGTGGCGTGGGGGAGCGCCGCGACGGTTGGCGTCACGAACTTGGCGGTGCTCGTCATGATCAGGAACACGGCGGGATGGCCGGGTTGGTCGTCGTGGAGCGCGGGCGCCTCGATGCTCCTGCTTGCTCTCCTGCTCATCCGCCAGTGCACGCTCGAGGCGGTCGTCGGATTCGCCGGGCTCGAAGCTGCCATCGTCGCGTGGGTCGTGATCCAAGGGCGGCCACCCTTCCTGATCGTTTCCTTCTCGATCGGTCACGTCCTCACGTTCGTCTTCTGGTTTGCCCTCGTTCGTTGGTCGGGTGTCGCGACGTCCGCGATCAAGCGGTCCCTGAAAGCCGAAAGCCGGGCGCGCTTGGACAAAGAGCTGCATGCCAGCGCGAATAGGGCCATGGCGGACAAGCTCGCCGACGTGTCCGTGCGCGTGCGAGGAACGCTGGAGGCGATCAGGGATCAGGAGCTGACACCGGAGCTCTCCATGAAGGCGCTCCTGTTGGAGGCTGAACTGCGCGATGAGATCCGCGCGCCTTACTTCACGGGGACCGAGGTCGTGGCGGCTGCGAGGCGCGCGCGGAGCCGAGGCGTCGAGGTTGTGCTGTTCGACGACCGCGGTGATGCTTCCCGCGGTGGGAGCACGCAATACGAGGAGCGTTTGCGCACGCGCATCGTCGAGCGTGCCGTCGCTGCCCTCGACGAGGCCGGGGCTGGGCGTGTGGTTGTGCGCGCCTGTCCTGCGGGCAGGCCGTGGGCGGCGACGATCCTCACCGATGCGGGGCTGGCTGTCGTGGAGGCCAAGGAGGGCGCCGTCGAGGTGGGGGAGGCGGGCGACTAGCGTCCGGTGCCTGGGGCGCTGTGGGGGCCGCCCATCTGGGCGGCCCCCACACTCGTCGGGCCTCGCGCGTTGGCCACAGACCTACTCGTTGGTGATATGGCGATCGAGCCAGGCCCTGAGATCCGGGTACAGGGACGGGTTCTTCGACAGGGGCACCCACAGGTCCGGCCTCATGCGGGCGATCTCCGCCTGAACGTCCCACGGGGTTGCCGGGTCGATGGCGTCGGCAATCGTGAACCTGCTGGCGGGGGAGGGCGTCGCGCGCGTCATGTCCAGGTCGTTATCCTCCGGCGCGGTGGCCCCGTCGGCTGGCGACGCGGGTTGCGGCTCCTGTGAGGGCGGCTGCGGGGCGGGGGGCTCCGTTGCCTGTTGCGGGGCGGGCGCAGCGTCGGGCTCGGGGGCGACGAGTGGGCCGATAGAGATCGGCTGGTTCACCGGTGCGGCGTCAGTCGATGATGGAAGCGGGTCGATCGAGACAGGGCGGTTGGCCTCTTCTGCGGCGCCCTGGCGCGGCGCGGGCGGTTGCGTCCCAGCCGGCGCGGAAGGGGGCATGGACGCCTGGGGCGCCCCGGCCTCGTACATACGAGTCTGCGTCCCGCCCATCGGTGGGTTCTGCGCCATCATGGGCGCGGTCGGCATCCCCGGCGGCTGTTGCGTGGCGGCGAAGGCCTGCTCGACCCACGCCCGGTATGCCTGCGCCTCCTGTTCGTTGGTGGCCGGCACGGTCCTCCACGGCTCGGGGTCGACGGCGGCGAGCGGATCGGGCAGCAAAGCGGGACCGAAGTACGGGTACAGGTACGCTAGGCCGGCTCCCACGAGTATGAGGAGCAGGGGGAGTATTTTCGTCGCGTCGTTGTCTGTGGTGAAGAACCAGAGGGCGCCGATGGCAATCAGGCCGGCGCCGGCGAGAATCGGAATGTTGTGTTTTACTGACGCTTCCATTGTGTCTTACTTTCTTCGCTCGTTATGACGCAGTAGGGATCGCGCAACCGTAGCGCTCTGATGACTCGTCGCTCCAAATTGGCCAGGCTCTTTGCTTCGGGTACCAGACCGTTGAGTTGTCTCGCTTGGGGGACGCTCCACGACAGTGACCCGTCGTCTTCGAGAGACAGCATGGCGATCCAGTTGGGGGAGCCGTACTTCCATTTCAGGGTGAAGAAGATCGTGCTCTGGTCGTCGCTTCGCACCTTGAAAATGGTGGCACCCAACCAGTTGAGCGACTCTGTGCCTTCAGGAACGTCGATCGCCGCCCACGCGGCGTCGAGGAGTTCTGTCGCCGACGCCGACCGTGGCGTCACGCGGTGTGAGCGCGCCACGGCGCCTTCGCCCTCACGGTGGCTTTTCCGGAAGATGAGCTGACGGGCCTTCGCCTCGGCTTCCTGTCGCAGCCGCGCAAGTTCCATGAAGTGTTCTCCTAATTCGCAATGAGTGCGTTGATCAACGTGCGAAGCCGCGTGGGTTCAGATGAAGAGAATAGTGTCTTTTCAGTGACCAGCTCTTCGCCCTCGCGGCGTACTGCCTGAACTGTGTCGGTGATCTTGAATCCGTGAGAGCTCTCTCCCTGTGAATCAAGAACCACGAAACCCGAGGCAATGGACCCCATTGCCTCATTAATGAAACTCGTACACGTTTCCTCGAGGAGCTCGGCGAGCACGACTGACGTCACTTGTTCCATGCGGTGGATTCCCAAGGGCATGCGTAGATCGCTCAACCATGTCTTGTTGTCATTTGTCAGTGCAAATACCTGGAGGTCGGGGATCGCCAATTGTCCGTCGGTAGTGACATACAGTGTTGCGATTGTGCGGTCCGCATCACCGTAGCTCGCGATAATCTCCAGATCAGGGTGCGGACCGTCCTCCGTCGCCAGTCCTCGCACGAGGAGGGAACGAATCCCTCGTTCATCCGCCTCGTCGCGCTTATCCAACGGAACGGTCATAAGCGGCCAGTGCCACCCGTCCCTTATTCTTCCGATGGTAACCAGTTCGTCATCGGTGAGGAGTAGCGTCATCTCAGAATATCTTTCCAATTGTTGTGAGAACAGCGCCACCAAAAGTCATGGCACCACCCCTTATCACTTGTGAGGCCCGCCCAATGAAATCCTTGGCGGGCTTTTCACCCGTCCCTTCAGCCATCGCGTCGAAGACACTGACCCCCTGAGGCCATGGGCCACTGCTGACTGTCTTATCAACTTCCTCTTTGAGTGCCTTCGCGGTCTTCAGCGCTGTTCCGACCACGTGTGGGGGTGATAAGAACGGGGCATGTTGGAGAAGACCTCCCACCGCATCCACACCGGTTGAGAGCTTGTCGTAATCGGTTCCCCCGTTGAGTGCATTCCAGAAGTTCTTCACATCATTCACTGAGCCGATGACTCCAAACCCTCTGAAGACTCCACCGATAATGCCCGCGCCCTTGATCTTGATGAGCGATTTGGGAACCAGATTGGAAGGGTTTCGGTTAAAGGCCTCGCGTCCCATGTTGATGTGTTCAATGACTTTGTCAGTCACATCCCAACAGAATGAGGGTACCTTTGACCACCCAATGGCATCGGACGTCTCCTGGAGATAATCTCGACCATGAGAATGCGTACCACCACCGGTGGCTGGGCCTCCGCCTCCCGTTGCACCTCCACTAGTAGCCGAGGCTTTCTCTTGTTCGGCAGCATTCCGTGTCAGTGCGTCCGCGTTCGTGCGGAGTGCGGCAGCGACTTGACGGATTTTCGGTGCGAGGTTGGATTGCCACTGGTGGTGGAAGCTCTGGGCATCGGATCCCTTCCACGGACTTGTGTCAATCTGATGTGAAACACCCTGAGAGACGGAGGATTCCAAATAGTCTGCCTTCTGACGGAAGATTTGTGCCGCTTTGCGTAGTTGCTCAACGTCTGCGCCACTTGTTGACATGGCGACTCCTTTTTAGGGTGGAGCATGATTCATGCTCCCCATTGGCTGGTGGAAACGAGGATGGGTGATCCCATTGGAGTGGGATCACCCTCCTCGAAAGCTGCTGCGCTAGGCCGTCAGGTGTTACTTCAGCCGTTCAGTACGGGGCCGGAGAAAACCCTGAATGGCACCGCGTTCAGTCGGTCCTAGTGCTCGAAGCCTGGCTGGTCCCTGAGTAAAGCCATCCTGCTCCATGACGGTAATCGAACCGTCAGCTCCGATTGAGTTAACGACTGCGATGTGTCCGTAAGGACTCGAGCGGTAAGCGCCTACACACACGATGTCGCCGACCTGGGCGCCACCACTGGGGCCGACCTTCGTGAAGTACTGCTCGCCTGTATTTCCGAAGATGTCTTTTGCATTACCGCCGCCAAGTGCAGCGTGGGCCGGGACGCCGAAGATGTCGGACGTGTACTGGTTGGCGAGATCGACGCATTGGAAGCCATACGCGCCGTCGTAGTCGGTCTTCTGACCGAGGCGACGTTGGCGGAAATCCTCGAAGCGCGCGGTGGTCTGCCCAGAACCCTGGGAAGGCGGTGTTCCGTTCTGTGAGGGAGCTGGGGACGTTTCCCCTCCCGTTGAGCTTGGGGCACTCCCAGTGGAAGTGCCCGGCGAATGGGACTCCTGAGATACGGGCGACGTGCTAGTTGAATTCGAGGGAGTCCCGGACGTACCCGAGGTGACAGACGAGGTGCGATCCTGTTCGTCAGCGTTCCTGTCGACGCTGTCTGCGGCGTCACGCAGGGATGCAACGACCTGTTGGATTTTAGGGCTCAGATCCGTTTGCCAGTTCTGGCGGAAGGTCTCAGCGTCAGTGCCCTTCCAAGGAGACGAGGCCACGTTCTGTGACAGCGACCGTGCGACGTTCGACTCTAACTGGTCGGCCTTTTCGCGAAACTGACGAGCAAGTGCATGTAGCTGTTCAACGTCTGCGCCGACGATTGCCATGATGGTTCCTTCCGATCAAACGATCATTCGTGTGTATTCGATCAGCGGGCCAATGCGCTGAGAATGGGGGGCTCCGGTACTCGAAGGCACCGGAACCCCCATCGGTCACTTGCTCGAAGTGGTCTGCTGTTCCTGCGCGTTCTGCGAAGCCTTCCGACTTGCGTCCTTGAGGGCCTGCGAAACCTGGCGCAGCTTCTGGGTCAGGTCGGAATTCCAGTCGCTGCGGAACTGGTTGGCGTCCTGTCCCTTCCAGTCCGTCGCCTGCATCGTGCTGTTCAACGTGGAAATGATGTTGTCAATGTCCGTTGCCTTCTGATCCAGCTGACGCGACAGGTTTTGTACCTGCTCCACATCCATGCCGACGAATGCCATCAGAGTCTCCTTTGTTTCTGTGCTCCGCCGCGGTCGGTGGAGTCTTGGTAGGTTTCCCTTGTAATCGATTGTGCCAATACTGATAGTTACTGGCAATGGGGACTAGTCCCCATGTTGTGTCAGACCCGTGGGACTTGAACTTTCCAAACTTTTCCGTTCTGTGTGAAAAACCCGCGTCCGGGAGTCATCTCTCGACTGGGCAGACCAGGAACCGATGTCCCAACGACACCGTCACCGTCACCCAGAGAAGGGCATAGAACCAGGCCTGCGCGCCCGCCACGCATCAACTGGCCGAGCGAGCCTGAGCGTGACCACCCGGGCAAGTCAGCCTCAGTGATGATGAGGTGACCATTTTGCTTGGCTGCGATGATGGCATTCTGGATTGGTTGATCAGCGCTTCCGTAGGTGAAATCACCCAGCCCTTCAACAACGAGGATGACTCCCGGTGCGTCTTCAGGAGCATGTGCCTGGAAGAAGGGTTCCGACGCAGTTAACAACTCGGCGACGGCATCTGCCCCACGGGCGGTGGACTCCCATACGGGGTCTTCAGCGAGAGCGGAGCGCCCCGACGACGCGTGGAGGAAACGGGTATACGGGTAGGTCGTTTTTAAGGTGTGAACCAGCCATGCAAGTGCGTTGGAACGACCGGTCTGTGGGCCGCCTCCAACTCCGAGTGTGCCGATCGGCCTGAACGTGAGAGGAGTCAAGGAATCTGCTTCCAATCCAATCACGGGGTAGCCGCTGACTGATGCGGGGATGGATGTCGCTGGGACTAGCGTAGGCAATGACTTGATCGGTGCGGGGCGAACCCGGTCGCGCAGCGCGCCGATTGACGCGATTTCTTCCATCTTCCGTGCTTGGGCGAGGGGATTGACGTTGTCTCCCAGGACGGCCAGCTGTAGGACGTTAGGATTGCCAACCTGCATGGCGCGCCCAGGAGGACTCGTCGGATCCAGAACGTCCTTAGGCAGACCGAGATTGAGATACGAGTCTTCATCGGTCATTCGAAGGATGATCTTGCGCTGGAAGTTTGAGGCAAGTGACGTGGGGATCGCTTGTGTACGATCCGCTGTGACGGCGACGTGGACGCCGACCGCGCGCCCGTCGAGTAGGATTTGCTGGAAGCATGTCCACAGGCGAGCCTTGGCCGCAGTCGACTGATACTCCTCACTGAACGCGCCGATCCCGTCGACGAGTAAGAGGATGCGAGGCTCGTTATGCTCGCCCGAGATTTTTCGATAAAAGGTCAGGTCGGAGGCGCGCACTTGAGAGTATTTGCTCGCTCTGCTGTCGACGATGGAACCGATGAATGTAATGAGGCGTGTGACGCGCTCCTCATCGTCTCCTGGAACGACATCGCCGACGTGTGGCATGACCTTGATCATGTCGAGGCCGCCGCCTGCAAAGTCAAGTCCGTATACCTCCACCGGTCCCGATCGGGGAGTGATCGCGGCTGCGACGGCCAGTGATCGCAGTGCCTGCGTCTTGCCGGATCCTGAGGCGCCGTAATAGGCGATGTTGCCTTCTTTGTCGGGTAGGAAATACTCGGGGACTTGTTTTTGCTCAGACGGGACGTCGACGACACCGAGGACGAGCTCCGTGTCTTTGCGCTGATAGAGCCCCGTTATATCGTAGGTTGGTGCGAGTTCTGACAGCCATGGCTTGCGCGGTGTGGGAATACCGGCCATCGTGGCAGCTTTCTTCAGGGTCGTGACAACACGTTGAATGTCTGTGGCAACGTTGTCACCCGGTTGCGGGAGTTTCGGCGTATGCCACCTGTGTGGCAGCCCGAATCCGAGCTGCTCCACATCGACCGACACGGTCTTCACATCCTCAACTGTCTTTGCACCTGGGTAGCCGCTCTGGAAGACGGAAATACGCCCGGGGCCGGTCTTCGCGGCTGCGCGACCAGGTGCAGACTGAGGAAAGTGAGCGGCCATAGCGTCGCCAAGTACATCTTGCGAGTCGTCTGTATCTGCCATGCGCAGGGCAACACGAAGATTCGTATTCGCACGAAGATTGTCCTTGATGACGCCCGATGGGCGCTGCGTCGCAAGGATAAGGTGGAGGCCGAGGGAACGTCCTCGCTGGGCGACATCCACAACACCGTCGACGAACTCGGGAACCTCGCTGACGAGTGCCGCGAACTCGTCGACGACGATGACAAGTGAAGGCGGGCAGTCAGGGTCACCGGTCTTCTCCAGCGTAACGAGATCTTTGGCTCCCTTAGCGTTCAGTAGTTTCTCACGGTAGGTGAGTTCAGCGCGCAGTGATGTCAGAGCACGTCGCACGAGGAAGGGCGACAGGTCAGTGACCAGGCCGACAAAGTGTGGCAGTTCGGTGCACTGCCCGAAGGCTGAGCCACCCTTGTAGTCGACGAAAAGAAAGGAGAGACGGTCGGGGGAAAGCGCTTGGGCCATGCCGAGGACCCACGCCTGGAGGAATTCAGACTTACCAGCTCCCGTTGTCCCACCGACTAATGCGTGTGGCCCCTGGGTCCTTAGATCAAGATACAGTGGCGCTCCGGCCCCCATTCCCACCAAGGCCGCCATTGACATTTCAGGGACGGTCTGTACAGCGGCTCCGGGGGAGCGATCAATGATGGAATTGGAGGCGTGCCAGTGCTCGATGACGGCCTCCGGATTGTCTGCTATTTCCTTGCCTGTGAGGGTCACGTATGAGATGGAACCGGGTAAATCCGAATCGTCGTCGACGGGGACGCCAGCGTCGATGACAGGTGCCAGTGAGCGTGCAAGACGGATAATGTCGTCTCGACCGACACGGTCTACGGCGATGCCTGAGAGTACCCGAGAGCCGGAGACATCCCCAATCGACGCGGTCCGTTCGTCGATGGCGACGAATGATCGACACGCGGCGGGAAGTTCGGCGAAATTGATGGAACTCCACACGAAGTAGATTCCGTGATCAGGTCCAAGTTCGGCAATACGATTGAGCCGAGCACGATCGGTACTTGGGTCATCAACGAACACAATAACGGCAGGCACCGTATTCGGATAGGAGATGGCACTATCGATTGGGGTGCCGCTTTCACGGGGCGCTCGTAAGGGAGTATCCGAGGCGTTGCCCTTCGCTTGCTTGGTACGGGAGTCCAAGAGTCCCTCCAACGCTTCAAGGAGCGCCGCGCAGGATGGAGAATCCGCTGCTAGGTGGATAGTCGATCCGAGTGGGGAGTGAGGGGATGCCGAGTGGGGTAGCCATTCGAGCCATTCCCAGGAAGTCACGCGAGATGATGACGTCATACATGTTGTGATGACTTCAGCGGGGGAATACTCGACAGCAATTTGAGCGCCGATTGCCATCTGAACTTGCTCGAGCCAGTTGACAGCACCGCACAACCCCAGGCTTCCAGCGGCGCGAAGGTCGGTAACGACGGGGACGTCCGAGATCGTAGAGAACTCAGCACGTAGCTGTCGGACACGCTCCAGGCAATCCGGTAGACCTTTCCGGTTGCCCTGGTCTTCAAATTCAATCGTGGAGAGATCCGTCCCGATCCCTAGACGAAGTTTGAGAAACTCAGGATGCTCAGGTCGACGCAACCACAGGGAGCCGTCTCTGCGTAGTGCACCCGCGATGACCTGTTCGATTGGGGGAAACTGTGAGTGTCGAGCTTCCCGGTCGGCATTCTGATGTACCTGAACTTCTTCGCGGATTGCCGTAAGTGCCTGATCGAAGTGTAGGCGCGCTTTTTCCAGAGCCTTCTTGTTCTGGCGTTTCTGGTCCCACGACGAACCGATCATCATCAATGGGCTCAGCGCAACGAACAGCACGGAGTATATCTGTCGGGTAATTGCGAACATGACCGCGCCCATGACGAGAGGCATCAGCAGCGCAATCACAGGAAAACGTGCCGGTTCGGGGTGTTCGGGCAGGTCTGGCAGCTTGAATCTGCGTATCCCGACCCTGGGAAGTACCTGCGGTGGACGCGTGAACGCGATGTCTGTGGATTCTCCAACGGACTCGGGCTGTCGTGTTTGGATGAGTTGGATCTGGGTGCTTCCCAGGGTTATGACATCATCCGGTTTAACTGTTGTCTTCTGGACGCGCTGATCACCGACGATAACGCCGTTCGCTGAATTGAGGTCGCGGATTTCGATACTGGAACCGATGGTGATGCGCGCATGTTTCTTAGAGACGCGGGGATCCGCAAGGGTAATCGAGCACGCAGCAGAACGCCCGATGATCGTTCCACCGAAGGACAGAGGGACTCGCATGCCCGCATCTGGACCAGCAAGGATTCGAAGCTCACCGGCGACTTCACCCATGGAAACCGCGCCGTCGGTGGATGCGATGTCGATGAGAGAACCCGAGTGGAGCGCGGTTTCAGTCACGAATGCTGACGGCGGTAGGACAGAGACGACTCGGCCTCCAAGCGGATCGAGAATACGCAGGGTGACCGACTCGGGATCAACGGCAGGACCGGCACCCTCTGGTCCGGCAGCCGCCAGAACGGCGGCAACATCGCCGACAGTTGCCGTCGCATCGGTGGTCACTAGGAGATCAATGTCCTCGCGGGAGCGCCCGCGCAGCGTCAGCTTGATTTTCATCTCCGGTCCTTCCCGGTGGGCGCTTGAGAGGCGCGGTTACGTTGTTTCTCCTCATCGAGAAGAGGCAGGTCGGCGCTGGAGACCAGCCGCGCGGCGACCGCGTATTCGACCAGTCGGACGCGCCGGTGCGTCGCCAAGGACCCGGGCCGGCCGCGCATGCCGGGAACACCCATCCGATCAAGCTTGTCGGCGACGTTGTCGAGTTTTCGGTTGAAACGGGTGATCGACCACCCCAGCCGGGCCGCCGCCTCGACGTTACGAGGAATGTCGGTGGGACCCGACCCGGCCTGCATCAGCCAGGGTTCGCACAGCGCCAGAATCAGCAGATATTGTGACGGCGTGAAACGTGCTTCCCCGACGGTGACGTCGCCGGAGTCAACGGCCGGGGCGCTGAAGCTGCGGAACGTCGTCCCCTTCACGGTGACGGAGAACTCATAGGTCGTGGGACCGGCCGCGAACACGACGACGACCGAGTCGAACACAAGCGGGATACGAGCCCCGGGACCGACCCGCGCCTGCATAGACCCGGACTCGTCGGCGACGGTGACCGCGATGCGCGACCCGACGTTATCCAGCCACCACATGCCGTAGTGACAGCTGATGCGCACGAGGCGCCGATGCAGGAACGGATTGTCGTCGATACACAGGTCGGCTTCGCGTCCGATCAAGAATTCCTGATCCGCGCGGATCGGGTAGATCTCGCCGCAGTAGTCGACAACCGCCGACTCCTCCACGATCGCCTCGTGCTCGTTGCCCGCGGTGCTCATGGCGTCTCCACGCATTCGATGGCCTCGTTGGACGAGCGTCCGTCCGAGTTACGCACGGCGACGGACAGACACGTGCGCCCGGGCACGGCGGGCACGGTGACCGAGGTTTCTTTCGTCTGGCGTACCGCGTGCTCTTCCTTCGGGTCCTCGACGTGGTATAGGTACGTGGTTCCCGCCCCCGCCGAGTCCCACGTGAAGGTCACGCCATCGGGGGTGAGCGTCCCCGACAGGCCGGTGACCGACGCGTTCGCGTTGGCCGACGGAAGCCCGTCAAGCGGAGGAGCATCGGCCGCGGACTGCGTGGGAGCCTTCGTGGTTCCCTCACCGCGCAGCACCGTCCACACGCCGAAGGCGATGCCTCCGAGGAGCAGAACCACGAGCAAGAACCCCGCCACGACCGCGCCGAAGCCCTTGGATGAGCGTTCCTCGTCCTCGGCCCCTGACGCGTCCCCCGACGCGGGCGCGTGCGCAGAGGCGGGCGCGGGTGCGCTCGCGGGCGCCGGGGCGGGGTCCACCTTCGTCAAGACGGTGACGGTTCGGTCGTCCTCGTCCGCGATGGACGAGGCCGGGGTCGGGGCATGCGAGGAGAAAACGGCGATCGGCGCGGCGCTGGTTTCATCCCCCTCGTCGTCCTCGTAGGCGGTGGTGGGGGCCTCCACGCCCATGGCCTCGAAGGGAGTGGGGGTCAGGCGCAGCGAGGACTGGACGTGCTGCAGGGCGAGGGCAAATTCGCGTGCCGACTGGTAGCGCCGCTTGTGGTCTTTCGACATGGCGATCGCGAGGATACGCTCAAGTTCCGCGGGCACATCGCTTCGACCGATGGCGGGAACAGGGGAGCGCAGCACCCGGTTGAGCACGGAGAGTTCGCGGTTGTCTCCTCCGGGAACCTCGAAGGGCGAGTGGCCCGTCAGGATGCCGTGCACGGTGGCAGCCAGGGAGTAGACGTCGATCGTGGGCCCGAAGGGGCCTGTCCCGTCCTGCTGTTCGGGAGGCGCCCACGCGACGGAGAACCCGCCGGCTGTTTCCTCGTCCGTTCCTGTCTGCGCGGCGATGCCGAAGTCAGTGAGGACGGGGTGCCCGAACTGTGTGAACAGGATATTCATGGGCTTCACGTCGCGGTGAATGATCCCGCGCTGGTGAAGCGTCTCGACCGCTCCGGCGATGCGCACGCCGATGTCGAGCGCTTGCGACACGGGGATCCGGTGCTCTTTGGAGCGCTGGCCCAAGTGTGGGGGCGGACAGTATTCCATGACCAGGTAGTGGCGGCCATCGTCCGTGATTCCCGCCGTGTAAAAGGACACGATGGACGGGTGGTTGGAGACGCGGGCCATCAGGTTGACTTCCGCGTCGAAGGCGGCCGAGGCCTGGGCATTGGAGTCCGGACGCAGGACCTTGACCGCCACGTCACGCTGGGGCATCAGCTGGCGGAACAGGTAGACGTCGGCGAAGCCGCCCGAACCGAGGTGTCGGACGAATGTCGCGTTGGGAATCGCTGGGGGGTCAAGTGGCCGTCGCATTACTCCTCCATCCGGAACGAGATCTCTTCACCCAGTTCGACGACGTCTCCCGGTTTGAGCACCGTGGGAACGTTCTCGTCCAGGCGCACGGGGGCCTGCCCAGGGCGCGTCAGGTACGTTCCGTTATTGGAACCCAGGTCGTGCAGGCGCACGTCCCAGTCGTCGATCCGTAGCTCGCAGTGGCTGCGTGAGATCTGCTTGCGGGGGCTTGGGACGATGACCAGGCGCGCGGGTTGCCGACCGGCCCCTGCGCTCGATCGCGGGCGACGCCCGATGATGATGTCCTGCTCCAGTGCCACTTCTTCCCCCGTCGACAAGACGATCCGGCCCAGGCTGGGGCGCGGGACGGTCACGGCGGTGCTGCCCAGCGGTGATGAGCAGACTCGGCACGACGAGGCATGGGTCGCGTTCGGGTGGCCTTGTTCGCACAAGACGGCCAGGACCTGCGGCCCGACCGCGGCGGGGGAGGCCTGTGCGGATGGCGAGACCTGCACGGACGCGGACTGCGATGACTCGTCGGGTTCAGAGTTGACGTGGCGGGCATAGTCGCGTAGCTCGCGGGCGCGCTGAGGGAGCGTCGTCATCCCATCGTGGTCGCCGTCGGCTGTGGCCTCCATGAAGCGGCGGTAGGTCGCGCTCGGCTTCGCCGTGGGGGTCGAGTGCGCGTCCGAGGAGACCCCGGGGACGGAGTCGATGAAGAAGCCGCCGGGTGGCACGTCGAGCGGGGGTTCAGGTTGCGCGGGCGTGGCCGGGAGCGGAACGCTCGAGATAGGCAGGGATGGGGCGGGGGCGGGTTCCTGGTCAGCCTCCTGCACGTTACCGGTGAAGGGGCCGTGGGGTGGGGGAACGGGAACGGGGTCGTCGTCGATGACATCGGAGTTTCGAACATGGCGAACGGCCGCGTCTTCGACGGTTCCCGCACGGGTCACGTCGTCGTAGAGGTACTCGTAGGGGGAGACACGATCCTCGCTGCCCTGCTCCCCGGGCGCGTACCCCGGCTCCGCGTCGATGGCGGGGGATAATGCCTGTTCCTCTTCGGGTTCGGGGTCCGGTTGCGCGTCACCGGAGGAGACGCGGTCGTCACCCGGCGAGGATTCCTCCGCTTCCTCCTCGCGATCGTACCAGGGGATTTGCGTTTCCTCCCCCGTGCTCTCGGCCTGGGCCAACGCCTCGGCTGCGGGATCCTCGCAGTCGTGGAGGGGCGCCGACGGGTGCGCGTCGGGTTCGTCAGATTCGTCGTCCGCGAGGGGGGCGGGCACCTCAGAGCCAAGGGGCTCCTCCTCGAAGAAGGGGGCCGCAGCCGCCGCGAAGAAGGCCGCGGCGGGGGAATCGTCATCCTCGACCACCATGAGCGCCTCGTCGGCGTGACGACGGCGCTCGCGGAGGACACAGGCTCGGAGGACAGAGTCTCGGAAGAAGCGGGGGCGACCTCGTCCCAGCCCACGGACTTGACGGGAGAATCGGCGGGCGTGCCGCACGCTACCTCGCCGACCGTGCCCGACGCGAGCGTGGACACGGGCAGAACCGCGCTGAGCGCCTGCCACGGCGTTTCTTCTGGCCCGAGGTCGTCCACCGGCGTG